>ERZ1673738.1194-NODE-1194-length-40634-cov-8.755588_pt1 | contig 40634 bp, 36 predicted proteins | sample MGYA00580198_ERZ1673738 | MGnify/ENA primary metagenome ERZ1673738 (study PRJEB41218, sample SAMN15661784) | gut metagenome | host: Homo sapiens | place: Canada: London | collected 2015-08-20/2019-03-30 | study: EMG produced TPA metagenomics assembly of...
GTAAATATAATTATTCAAATTTTTAGCGGTGTCCAGAAAACTGGGTACATATCATACCGCTAGGCGGTTTTTTTCATGCCGTAATTACTTACGATACGTAAGGATCAGCACGACCAGAGTTGCGAAAGCAATCATCAGAGATAACGCTTCGAAAACAGTCATAACATCACCCCCACTCGCTAGGGAGTAGAAAAACCGACTACCAGTTGTCTCAAAATGTATTATAACATAATATCTAATTTTTGAAAATACACCTAAAAAGGTGTGTTTTTAATTTTAAGCATATTTAAAAACAAAGAGGCCGGGTTTTGTCCCAACCTCTTTGTTCATAAAGTCAATCTTACATTTTTTGCAAAAGATCTTTTAGTGCCTCCAGCTCTTCTTTACTGAGCGTCACACCCTTACCCATTTTGTCGTGCTCCGGAGACCATTCGCGAAGGTCGTACTTAGGCTCACGCCCGTTCCAGGATATCAGGTTAAGCTCTTTAGTCCAGCCTTTAGAACCGGTGCTCAGAACACCGATATGTTCAACAATTTCAAAAGAGATTTCCGTCTTAGGCATAATTTCACTCCTCTTGCGATCATTCCTCTTTATTACTGAAAAAGCTTCTGTTGCCGCCAATACCGAAGTATTTCTCAAAGAAAGCCTTCAAACGGTCAATAATGCCCATCTTCTTTTCTTCACGCTTATTATTCTTCGTGAAGCGGCTTACAGGCGGCATCATGCTATCAATATCCGTACCGGTAGTCTTGATTTCACCCTGTTGGAACGCGTTTTCAAGAAAGTTGCGTGTAGCTTCAGGCTTCAGCTTTTCAGCCTTAATGATATCCTCAAGCTCTTCTTCACGCTTTTCAAAGACAAAATCATTCCAGTCGCCGATTATATCGTTACCGTCACTGTCGTTGACATCCTCAATAAACGCTTCAATAAGCTTTTTCTTGCTGCGCAGAGTCGGACTGGAATCAACAGCCTTTTGGATAGTAACCAGTATTTCCCTGTCCTCGCAATTGCTGTCATGGTACTGTTTAACCAGCATAAGGATATAGTCAATGTTGACTTCAATCTGCTTTACAAGCTCAACCTCAAAGACAACATCATCGGTGATGTCGGTTTTCTCGCCTTCCGGTCCTTTAGGAGGCCAGTTTTGGCGTAAATCCTCGTAAATACTGAGGTAATCCTGCATATCACGCTCGCTGATGCCTTCCTTGCCAACAAATTCATCGAAGCAGCTAAGCAAATTGCGCATACGAAGCACTGCACCGAAAAGCATAATAAAGTTCTTTTGGTTCTTTTCACCAATAATCTGCTGCTCAGAGGCAGGATATTTTTCCTGTAGCTCAGCAATCATATCAATATAACCACGAACAGGCTTGCCATCATCGTCCCTGCAGCCGTAATAATATTCTTTAAAGGTACGCACAAGCACTATGCTGCTCGCATCACGGTCACCAAAAAGCGCTATAGCACTTTCCATGCGTGGCTGTAACCGGCGGAAGCATACAATGTTGCCATAGGTCTTAATAGAGTTCAGAATGCGGTTTGTACGGCTGAACGCCTGAATAAGTCCGTGCATCTTTAAGTTTTTGTCAACCCAGAGCGTATTGAGCGTGGTTGCATCAAAGCCTGTAAGGAACATATTTACGACAATAAGCAGGTCAAGCTCCTTGTTCTTCATGCGCAGTGATACGTCCTTATAGTAGTTTTGGAACTTGTCAGAGGAAGTATCATAATTCGTATGGAACATGACGTTATAGTCACGGATAGCATCTTCAAGGAAATCTCTTGAATTCTGGTCCAGAGCCGATGTATCCTCGGAGTTCTCGTCATCAATAACGCCGTCAGCTTCTTCATTAGCTCCGTAGCTGAAGATAGTTGCTATCTTCAAAGACTTGGAAGGATCTTCCGCCATCTGCTTTTTGAACTCCTGATAGTAGAGCTTGGCCATAGGCACAGAAGCTACCGCGAAAATAGAGTTAAAACCACTCAGACGCTGCTTACGCTTGATTTCTTCAACCTCTTGACGGCCTGCAGAGGCAACATCCTTGATGTTGGTCAAAGCGTTGAACACATAGGTCTTGTCGCCACGGTAGGTCTTACGGTCAAAGTTATTGAGAATATACTTGGTTACAAGCGAAATACGTTCAGGAGCCATCATCGGCTTCTCGCGGTCGATGCCCCACACATCTTCATCCTTTATGTCTTCTTCCAAAGCCATAGTCTTGATGAAATCAACACGGAAAGGCAGGACGTTCTTGTCATTAATAGCATCCACGATAGTATAGGTATGGAGCTTATCACCGAAGGCCTGCTCCGTAGTCATAAGCTGTGCGTTCTTCCTGGCGCCTGCGTTCTTGGCAAAGATAGGCGTACCGGTGAAGCCGAACAGGTAATACTTCTTGAAATGCTTGATAATATCGGTATGCATATCACCGAATTGAGAACGATGGCATTCATCGAAGATGATAACTATTTCCTTATTATAGACATCATGCTGCTGGTTTCTCTTAATAAAATTAGCAAGCTTCTGTATCGTAGTGATAATGATTTTAGCATTAGGATTCTCTAATTGCTTTTTCAGAATCGCCGTACTGGTATTGCTGTTGGCAGCACCCTTCTCGAAGCGGTCATATTCCTTCATGGTCTGGTAGTCTAGGTCTTTGCGGTCTACAACAAAGAGAACCTTATCAACGAAATCAAGCTGTGAAGCCAGCCTTGCAGTCTTAAAGCTGGTCAAGGTCTTACCGCTGCCGGTAGTATGCCAGATAAAACCGTCTCCAGCTACGTTGCCGTATTTCTTATAGTTGTGCGCAATCTCAATGCGGTTCAGAATGCGTTCCGTTGCCGTAATCTGATAAGGACGCATAACCATCAGCATCTTTTCAGAAGTGAAAATGCAGTATCTGGTGATGATGTTAAGCAACGTGTGCTTGGCAAAGAAGGTTTTGGCAAAATCTACTATATCAGGAATTACCTTGTTATTGGCATCGGCCCAGTAGCTTGTAAACTCAAAGCTGTTGCTGGTCTTGGACTTCTTGGTCTTGCCGCTCACTGCATCCTTGATTGTATTGATACGGGTAGTATTAGAGTAATACTTGGTCAGCGTACCGTTGGAGATAACGAAAATCTGCACATATTCGAAGAGTCCGCAGCCTGCCCAGAAGGAATCACGCTGGTAGCGCTCAATCTGGTTAAAAGCTTCACGGATAGGCACTCCCCTGCGCTTTAGCTCGATATGGACCAGCGGAAGGCCGTTGACTAGCACAGTCACATCATAGCGGTTATTATACTTCGCACCCTCTGCCTTGCCGTTCTCGTACTGATTAAGCACCTGCAGGCGGTTGTTATGCACGTTCTTCTTGTCAATAAGGCGGATATTCTTGGAAGTGCCGTCCTCACGCTTCAGAACCTTTACATAGTCCTCCTGGATTGTCTGCGTCTTATCTTCAATCTTGTCATTAGGATTAGCAATAGCAGTAGTAAAGAACTGCTCCCATTCGCTGTCCGTAAACTTAATGTTGTTAAGCTCTTCCAAGCGTTCACGCAGATTAGCGATAAGGTCTGCTTCCTTATGAATGTTCAGATAGGTGTAGCCCTGTTCTGTCAGCAGACGGATAAATTCTTTTTCCAGCTCCGCTTCGCTCTGGTAGCTGTCTGAGCGTCTTGGCACAGGCTCATATTCGGTTATAACCGTGTTTTCCGTAGTTTCCGCTACGATATTGAAATAAGGCATGGCTTACGCCTCCTTTTTTAATTCCTTAAAGGTTAAAAGCTTGTCACGATAGTATTCATACTGTTTTTGGCGCATTTCAATTTCTGCCGGCAGACCGCTCGTGATGTCATTGCAAAGAGTGTCGAAACGGTCGAGGATATCGACGATGCGTTGTTGGACTTCGAGAGTCGGAACAGGTATAACAAAATCATTCAATTGTTGTAAATTCAAATTAGGCTGAGCAGAGCCCTTTATACTCTTTTGTATATAGTCTTTCATATATTTTGATTTTAACAGATAAAAAATATATTTATGTTCATAATTTTCTTTCAATCTAATTATAGCCAATGCTTGATTTGTATTAGCGGGCAATGCTGATGCAGGGACAACAACGCATTTTCCTATTGTTGCTCCTGCTATAGTAAATAATATATCATTGGCTTGCAAAATCGAACGACGCAAGGAACCATTATGAATATCATCATCAATATATTTTACTTTATCAAAATTAATCAAATCTGATTCTATAGCCTCAGTTCTAATAAAGCAAATTCCTGATTTTGAATAAGTTTTAGGAGTAGTACCTTTAGTTATTGTGATACTTAAATCCCCCAGCTTCATCCAGTGAATAGCGCCACTAAGCTCTAGTTCGTTCGTTCGTTCGTTCAAAATGGTACTCTCATTCGGTTTGAACGTCAACAGTAAATCTCTATAATATTCGTACTGCTTCTGCCGAGCTGCAAGCTCGGCTGCAAGCTCGGCTGCAAGCTCGGTAGTTAAGAACGTGAAATTGTCCAGAATCCGGACAATCTCACGTTGTACCTCCAGAGGAGGTACAGGGAGCTGAATACTCATTAAAGTATCCGGCGTAACTTCCATAACTTTTGTTCCATGCGCCAATCTTCTCTTTTGATTGAAAAAATGCTGCGAATGAAAGAAATAAGCCAAATACTTAGGATCTAACGAATGATGTATTATAGCAGAATGTCCGCTAACAGCAACTTTTTCAGTACCTAACCACGCAACACATTTGCAAATATCTTCAATATTTTCACTGGTAACCGCCATGATAATGTCATTAGGTTCTGCATATTTTTGTTTTGCAAAACATTCATCATTGATAAACGTCAAGGTCTTATCAGTAAATAAACCATAGCGTGTATATATTTGACCATAATGAATACAAGGCTTTCCTTGTTCTGTAAAGTCCTTCTTTTGGAAATTACCACCTCGGGAAATGGTAGCAACATCTCCTAAAGTTTTATATTCCACCCCATCGGGGCATAGCCTTTCAATCAACTCTTCTAAATTACTCATTTCCTTCTCCCATTTTTTCCGTTGCCTTAAGCAGCAAATCAAAATCCGAAGTTATCTTCTGTGTTTTATTAAAAGCGTCATATTCCGCATAAGCTTTTTTTAACGCCTGCTCGCGCGATACTTTGCCTTTGTCCGGCAAAATATCATAACGCCTGAATGTCAAAAACTCATTGACGCTCGCTGCAAATTCTTCCATGTTAAACGTGTTCTCACGTTCAATCAAATCTTCGATATAATCAAAATAACCTGTCACTGCTCTTTCCAGTTGGCGTATTTCTTTTTCACTCAAATAGTTCTTCGCAACGCTCACGTCAGATTTCAAAATTCTTCCTTCGGGCGCGTTCTTCCATGTCGTAAGTCCCATATGTTCTTTATTTCTGTCTGCCTTAGTATAAATAATTTCTGCAGCAGTCTGCCCTGCAATGGCATAATGAAACTTGTTTTGCACCATCGCATAAAAAGAACGTGTAACAGGAGAATTTCTGTCATAATCTATACTGCACTCGGCAAAAATATCCGTAATCTGCTGCCAGATGCGTCTTTCGCTTGCACGAATAGAACGAACGCGTTCCAGTAATTCGCGGAAATAATCCTTGCCAAAGGCTGTCTTTCCTTGCTTCAAGCGTTCGTCATCCATAGCAAAGCCTTTTAGCATGTATTCCTTTAAAACCTGCGTCGCCCAGATGCGAAAATTGGTAGCACGATGAGAATTAACTCGATACCCTACGGAAATAATAGTATCAAGATTATAAAAAGCAACCGGCTGTTTTACACCATCAACGCGCAATTTTTGCGTGTTGTTTTCACGTTCCAATTCCTTTTCTTCAAAAACGTTATTGATATGCTTACGGATTGTCGATTCACTCTTATCGAAAAGCACTGCCATTTGATTTGCCGTTACCCAAATAGTTTCATTCTGAATAAAAGCATTGATAAATCTATTTTCATCCGCAACCTTATAAATCAAAAACTGCATCTGCTTATCCATCTTTACCCCTCAATTTCCGCAATAATCTTGTCGATTTCGCTGCGCAGAACATGCTCGCGGGCAAAAATCTCCGCGATTTCCGCATTGAGCTTAACGATATCAATCTTCTCACGGGTGTCCTCAGGCTCCACATAAGTGGAAACCGAAAGGTTGAAATCGTTCTCGGAGATTTCCGCATAGTCCGCCAGATGGCTGAAATGAGCAACATCCTCACGTTTAGCAAAAACATCAACGATGCGGTCAATATTTTCGGGCGTCAGCTTATTGTTATTCGTAACCTTAATGCATTCCTTGGAGGCATCAATGAACATAACCTTGTTATCGCTTTTGCCTTTTTTTAACACCATAATACAGGTAGCAATACTCGTACCAAAGAAAAGGCTGCCGCTAAGCTGGATAACCGCATCCACGTAGTTGTTGTCCACCAGATACTTGCGGATTTTCTGCTCCGCACCGCCACGGTACATAATACCGGGGAAGCATACAATGGCAGCCGTGCCGTTGGCAGCGAGCCAGGACAGGCTGTGCATGATGAAAGCCATATCAGCCTTGCTCTTGGGGGCAAGCACGCCTGCAGGTGCAAAACGCGGATCGTTAATCAAGGTAGCATCGCCGTCACCAACCCATTTTACGGAATACGGCGGGTTTGATACGATTAGCTCAAAGGGTTCTTCATCCCAATGCTGCGGATTGGTTAGCGTGTCCTCGCAGGCAATATCAAACTTATCAAAGCCTATCTTATGCAGGAACATGTTAATACGGCAGAGGTTATAGGTCGTAATATTGATTTCCTGACCATAGAAGCCATTACGGACAGCATCCCTGCCCAAAAGCTCAGCACATTTGAGCAGCAAGGAGCCGGAGCCGCAGGCAGGGTCATAAGCCTTATTGATTTCCTTCTTGCCTACCGTGCCCAAGCGGGTAAGCAGTACGCTTACTTCCGGCGGGGTAAAGAACTCGCCGCCGCTTTTGCCGGCACCGGATGCATACATGCCCATAAGGTATTCATAAGCATCACCAAAGGCATCAATGGAATGGTCGTTAATATCACCAAGGTTCATATCCTTCACGCCGTTGAGCAGCTTTGCAAGACGCTCGTTGCGCTTCGCTACGGTTGCACCGAGCTTATTGCTGTTAACGTCAAAATCATCGAACAGACCGGAGAAATCAGCCTCAGACTCACTGCCCTTGGCAGAACCCTCGATGTTGTTGAAGATACGTTCCAAACGTTCGTTAAGGTTCTCGTCATTGGCTGCATTAGCGCAAACATTGCAGAAGAGCTCGCTGGGCAGCATAAAAAAGCCCTTTTCCTCGATAAGACCTTCGCGGGCTTCCTCTGCGTCCTCGTCGGACATCTTAGCATAATCAAAGTCAGTGTCACCTGCTTCAATCTCATTTTGGTTAATATAATTAGTCAGATCCTCAGAAATAAAGCGATAAAACATAGTGCCAAGCACATAGTTTTTAAAGTCCCAGCCGTCTACTGCTCCGCGCAGCTCATCCGCAATCGCCCAAATAGCACGGTGAAGCTCTTCTCTTTCCTGTTCCTTCTTGATATCAGTCACGTCAAAACCTCCTAAATTTATCTTAATGTATAGTAATTACTCAACAAACAAATTCATAATTATATTATACAGCCTTAAGCAGATAAAAGAAACGTTTTAAGGTTTTTTATTTCTTTGAACGGCACCAATAAAAAATCCTATTGCAGACTAACTCAGAACATCTGCAATAGGATTTTACGCTTATCTCATATTGAATTATGCAACAGCGCCGGCTTTCCCCTTACTTGCTCAGGTACTCGTCAATAGCAGCTGCAGCCTTCTTTCCTGCTCCCATAGCGCTGATTACGGTTGCAGCACCGGTTACGATGTCGCCACCGGCAAATACGCCCGGAATAGAGGTAGCACCTGCCTCGTCAGCAACGATGTTACCGCGCTTGTTGACCTCCAAATCAGGGGTAGTCTGTTTAATCAGCGGGTTCGGACCTTGGCCGATAGCCATAACTACCATGTCAACGTCGAGCACATATTCGCTGCCTGCGATAGCTACAGGGCTGCGACGACCGCTGGCATCTGCTTCGCCCAGCTCCATCTTAATGCACTTTAGGCCGTTAACCCAGCCCTTTTCATCACCCAAGATTGCAACCGGATTGTTCAGCAGTCGCAGCTCAATGCCTTCTTCCTTAGCATGGCCGATTTCTTCCTTACGTGCAGGCATTTCCTCCTCGCTGCGGCGGTAAACGATATATACCTGCTCCGCTCCAAGGCGCTTCGCGGTACGCGCTGCGTCCATTGCTACGTTGCCTGCGCCAACGATAGCAGCCTTCTTGCCAACGTATACAGGTGTAGCGTAGTTCGGGAATTCGTAAGCCTTCATCAGGTTTACACGCGTCAAAAATTCGTTGGCGGAATATACGCCGTTAAGGTTTTCGCCGTCAATCTGCATAAAGTGCGGCAGACCGGCACCGGTGCCAACATAAACAGCGCTGAAGCCTTCCTCCTCCATCAGCTCCTTGATGGTGAAGGTGCGGCCGATAACAGCGTCAACTACAATTTTTACGCCCAGCTTTTTCAGTGCGGAAATTTCATGCTGTACGATTTCCTTCGGCAGACGGAACTGCGGAATACCGTACATCAACACACCGCCTGCAGCGTGCAGCGCTTCGTACATGGTTACGTCATAGCCCATTTTTGCCAAATCACCGGCGCAAGTCAGGCCGCTGGGGCCGCTGCCTACTACGGCAACCTTCTTGCCCTTGCGTTCTGCCGGGGCTTCTACATCGTTATCCAGGCCATGCTCACGCGCATAGTCGGCAACAAAGCGCTCCAGACGGCCGATAGCTACAGGATCGCCCTTGATACCAAGCACGCACTTGCCCTCGCACTGGTTTTCCTGCGGGCAGACACGGCCGCAGACAGCAGGCAAGGTACTCTTTTGCTTGAGAATTTTATAAGCCTCGGCAAAGTTTTCCTGTGCCACCTCATGGATAAACTTAGGAATATCAATATTAACAGGGCAGCTGCCTACACAACGCGGTTTGGGGCAGTTCAGGCAGCGCTGTGCCTCGTCTACCGCCATTTCCTTAGTGTAGCCAAGCGCTACCTCCTGAAAGTTTTTGTTACGCACATCAGCCGGCTGCTCCGGCATAGCATTTCTCATTCCTCCACGCATTTGCAATGACCTCCACAGCTATATTCCAGTGCTTCCTGGTCCTTGTACATCTGCTGACGCATTACCAGGTTCGCAAAATCTACCTCGTGAGCATCAAACTCCGGTCCGTCTACACAGGCAAATTTGTTCTCGCCGCCAACCATTACACGGCAGCCGCCGCACATGCCGGTGCCGTCTACCATGATGGTGTTGAGGCTGGCCGTAGTTTTAACGCCGAAGGGTTTGGTGGTCGCAGCCACGTTTTTCATCATGATAACAGGGCCGATGGCCAATACCAGGTCAATCTTCTCGCCTGCTTCCAGCATTTCACGCAGCGGGTCGGTTACAAAGCCCTTGCGGCCTGCACTGCCGTTATCGGTGGTCAAAATCAGCTCGTCGCTGATAGCAGCCATTTTATCCTGCCAGATTACCAGATCCTTGTCGCGCGCACCGATGATGGAGATAACCTTATTGCCCAGCTCGTGATATGCACGCGCGATAGGATAAACAGGCGCAACGCCGATGCCGCCGCCAACTACTACAACAGTACCGAAGTTGCCCATCTCGGAAGGATGTCCCAAAGGACCTACTACGTCGAGAATATCATCACCTTCGTTAAAGGTGTCGCACAGATGCTTAGTGGTGTTGCCCACCGCCTGTACGATTAAGGTAATATAGCCTTTTTCTCGATCAAAATCCGCAATAGTCAGAGGAATACGTTCGCTGTATTCGTCAGTGCGGATGATTACAAACTGTCCCGGATGGCATTTGTGTGCCACCAGCGGCGCGTCTACGACGAACTCGTAAACAGCAGGTGCTAAATTTGCTTTGGTAATGATTTTAGCCATTTTCTTGCTTTTCTCCTTTTGCTGCTAATTGCTATTTATAAAACAGACAACGCGACTGCTAATAATGATGTCAAAACAAGCATACTAGAAAGACAACCTGTTCTTTGTTTATTACCCTGTATACAAGATTTTATAAAACCTTGATACATTGGTGAAGTCGAAGGATTTCTAATTATTGGAATCATAAATTTAAACGCATCTCTAACGATATTCCCAAGTTCTTCTTCGTTTAAAAATTCTTTAGGAAGTTTGACATGCAATCCTCTTATAAACTCTCTTGCAACCCAACTTCCATCAAAAGCATCCATAGAATCCATATATTCAGAACATCTTTTAGTAATTTCTTCTATTGAACATTTTATATAATCATAATGTTGAAGTAAATCAATAGTCGTAAATAAAGTACTTTGCGTTAAAAGATGTACTATTTCTTCTTTTTCTTTTGCTTCGTCCTTGCTTGTAGTAAAGAACATCATTAAAAAAAATTTGAGCAAAAGATACTCTTTAAATGCTTCTGTTCTTTCTTTTCCTGAAAATAAAGCTGACAATCTTTGCGCTCCAGGATCTTGTAATGTAACAATAGCATCAGCATAAATCAGCGATACAATTTTAATATCTTCTTCCATAAAATTAACCTTTATTCAAAAGCTTTTTGGTGCAAGCCTCAGCTTCCGCGTAAATCTTTTCTTCGTCAAAGGTCAGCAGCTTGCCTGCTTCCACAACCTTTTTGCCTGCTACGAAAACAGTGTCGGCATCGGTGCTGCTTGCTGCATAAACCAGCTGGGACAGCTTATTGTGACGCGGATACCAGTAAGGCTTGTGCATATCCCACAGTACGATATCTGCCTGCTGACCTGCTTCCAAAAGTCCGGTATTGGCAAATCCCAGAGTCTTGGCACCGTCAACGGTTGCCATCTCCCATGCCTTTTTAGCAGGAACAACGAGAGGATCAAAGGTGGTTGCCTTATGCAGCATTGCGGCAGCACGGCATTCCTCCAGCATATCCAGATTGTTGTTGCTGGATGCGCCGTCCGTGCCCAGGCCAACGCAAATGCCCTTGTTCAGCATTGCCGCTACCGGTGCGATACCGCTTGCCAGCTTCAGGTTGCTCTGCGGGTTATGAGCTACACGCACGTGCTTGGCAGCCATGATATCCATATCCTCGTCGGTCAGATGTACGCAGTGCGCAGCAATGGTACCCAGCTCAAACATGCCCAGCTTATCCATCAGCTGAATCGGTGTCATGCCATGCTCTTTGACAACGGTATCAACCTCAAATTTAGTTTCGCACAGATGCATCTGGATTTCTGCCTTGTTGGCAGCAGCCTCGGCAATAACCTTTTCCAGATAATCAACAGGACAAGTATACGGAGCGTGCGGACCATAGGTTATGCGGATACGGCCATTGTCATAGCCCTGCCAGTTCTTCGCCAGTACGGTGTTTTCAGCCAGCTTTACGTCCTTGTCCGGTGCTACACCGATTAGGCCGCGGCTGAGGTTAGCGCGGATACCGGTTTCGGCGCAGGCACGCGCAACGTCCTCCATGAAGGCGTACATATCAGCAAAGCAGGTAGTACCGCCCTTCAGCATTTCTACGATACCCAGCATAGCACCCCAGTAGATGTCGTTGGCATTCATCTTGTCTTCAATCGGCCAGATTTTGTTCTGCAGCCAGTCCATGAGCGCCATATCGTCGGCATAGCTGCGCAGCAGCGTCATAGAAACGTGGCCGTGGGTGTTGACCATGCCGGCAGTAGCCAGCTTGCCCTTGCCGTCCACGATTTCGTCGGCAGCAAAGTCTGCAGGCACGTCCTTGCCTACAGAAACAATCTTATTATCTTCAACGGCGATGTTCTGCATTTCACCGTTCGGAGTATGCAGAAGCTCGATATTTTTAATCAGTAGCTTAGCCAAAAGATTTCACTTCCTTGGTATAAATTAAGTCCTGCCTCCCTGTATAATGCTTAAGTAGGCAGATGACAGTGATATTATTGTTATCTACTCCTCGCCCTGCTGACGTTTGGAGTAATGCTTTTCATAAAAATCATGCATCACATCCACGTCCTCACAGCTCAGCTCGTACACCTTGTTGCCGGTGCCTGCACAGATTACGGCAATCTGCGCCGCCTTTTCCAGAATTTCGGCAGCAAGCAGTGCCTCCGCCAGGTTTTTGCCCCAGCAGACAGCGCCATGGTTGGCCAGCAGCACAGCCTTTTTGCCGTTCAGCGCACGCACGGTGTTCTCCGCCAGCTCCTGTGTACCGCAAAGAGCGTACTGGGCGCACTCCACCCTGCCACCGATAATCTGCACGATATCCTCGATAATCGCCGGCACTCCCTGATGCATAGCCGCAAGTGCACTGGCATAAATGCTGTGCGTATGGATTACGGCACCAGCCTCAGGATAAGCGTTGTAAATGGCGGTGTGTACCTTCAGTTCGGAAGAAGGAATGTGCTTGCCCTCAACAACGTCGCCTTCACGGTTGATGATAACAACGTCCTCGGGCGTCAGTGTTTCATAGCCGTGGCCGGAGGGTGTGATAGCAATATTCTGCGCGTCAATACGGCAGCTGATATTGCCCCAGGAGCCTGCAACGAGCTTTTTTTCAATCAGCGCATGGCCTGTTTCCACAATGGCGGCACATGCACTTTCTTTAGCAAATAACTGCGTTTCCATGATTATTCGGCAGCCAAATATGCCTTCTGCTCTTCGCTCAGGGTGTCGATGCCTGCGCCCATAGCCTGCAGCTTCAGGGCAGCGATTTCGGTGTTCAGTTCTTCCGGCAGTACATACAGTTTGTTTTCCATTGCTCCCTTATGGTCGAGCAGGTATTTCATAGCCAGGAACTGCATAGCGAAGGACAGGTCCATGATTTCAATCGGATGGCCGTCGCCGCAAGCCAGGTTAACCAGACGGCCTTCGCCCAGCAGGTTCAGCTTACGTCCGTCAGCCATGGTGTAGGTCATGATATTTTTGCGTACTTCATACGGAGCAACTACGGAAAGCTCCTCCAGATGATGTTTGTTGATTTCTACGTCGAAGTGGCCTGCGTTGCACATAACAGCGCCGTTCTTCATAACCTCCATATGAGGTTTGGTGATTACGTCCTTGCAGCCGGTTACGGTTACAAAGATATCACCGTGCTTAGCAGCCTCCTGCATAGGCATAACGCGGAAGCCGTCAAATACTGCTTCAATACCCTTAATCGGATCAACCTCGGTAACGATAACGTTAGCGCCCAGGCCTTTGGCACGCATAGCAACGCCTTTACCGCACCAGCCATAGCCTGCAACAACAACGGTTCTGCCTGCTACGGACATGTTGGTGGTACGCATGATGCCATCCCAGGAGGATTGGCCGGTACCGTAACGGTTATCAAACAGATACTTGCAGTAAGCATCATTAACGGCAATCATCGGGAATGCCAGATGACCTGCTGCAGCCAGAGCCTTCAGACGATGTACACCGGTGGTGGTTTCCTCGCTGCCGCCCATCAGGTTAGGAATCAGGTCACGACGTTCGCCGTGCAGCATATTAACCAAATCGCCGCCGTCATCAATAATCAGCTGCGGCTCGCTCTTTAAAGCCTCGCGCAGATACATGTCATATTCTTCGTTGGTGCAGCCATGGGTTGCGAAAACAGTTATGCCGCTGTCAACCAGTGCTGCGGCAATTTCGTCCTGAGTGGAAAGCGGGTTACTGCCGGTAACAACAACATTAGCGCCTGCGTTCTTCAGCACAAGTGCCAGATAAGCGGTTTTTGCTTCCAAGTGAATGGTTACAACCATGTTGATGCCCTGGAAAGGCTTAGTTTTGCTGTATTCATCGTTCAGATGGTTCAGCAGGGGCATATATTCCTTTGCCCACGCGATACGTTGATGACCTAACGGTGCCAATTTGATGTCTTTAATAATGCTTTGCATAAATCTAAAAATCCTCCTTTAATATATGCTCTTTAGTCTTGTAAAAGAGCCTGCAATTTCTTAATACTTTCTGTATACGGCGCTTTGAGTACGCCATGCTCGGTAATAATGCCGGTAATAAGCTCTGCCGGTGTCACGTCAAACGCAGGGTTAAACACTGCCACGCCCTCAGGCGCAGTCTGCTCGCTGCGGAAATGACGTACCTCGTCTGCCTTGCGCTCCTCAATAGGAATCTGCGCACCTGTAGCAATCGTAAAATCAAAGGTGCTCGTCGGTGCGGCGATATAAAACGGAATTCCGTGTGCCTTCGCCGCCAGTGCTACACCATAGGTGCCGATTTTGTTCGCCGTGTCGCCGTTGGCCGCAATTCTGTCGGCACCGACAACAACAGCGTTCACGCCCTTCGTGCGCATGGTCCACGCTGCCATATTATCGGTAATCAGCGTAACCGGGATGCCGTCCTCAAACAGCTCAAACGCCGTCAAACGCGCACCCTGCAGCAGCGGACGTGTTTCGTCGGCATAAACCATTTTCAGCTTGCCCTGCGCATAAGCACTGCGGATAACGCCCAGTGCCGTGCCCCAACCGCAGGTTGCCAATGCGCCTGCGTTGCAGTGCGTCAGCACTACGGCAGCGTCAGGCAGCACAGCAGCGCCGTATTCGCCCATACGCTTATTCATGGTGATATCGTCCGCATAAATCTGCTCGGCCTTCTCCTCCAGCGCCTTGATAATCGCCGCAGGTGACTTGTCCTCGCCGTTCAAGCGCACAGCCAAAGCGTATTGCAGATTTGCCGCCCACGCCAGGTTTACCGCCGTAGGACGCGCAGTAATCAAATCAGCGCGCACAACGTCCAGCGCACCCAAAAAGTCCGGCTTGTCCGCAACCTCGCGCGCACCAAGCACCATAGCGAAGGCAGCGGCAGCGCCGATTGCCGGAGCACCGCGCACCTCCAAGCGTTCAATCGCCACTTTTACGCGCTTGTAATCCACGCAGGTAATCCATTCTATCTTTTGCGGCAGCAGAGTCTGGTCCAACAGCACCAGGCTCCCCTGCTCCCAACGCATAGTTTCTACCATAACAACCTCTTACAGCTTAAAGCCGCCAAACTCCTGCATAGCGTGATGACAGTTGCACTTCGCCTCAGTCGGCTCTTCATAAGCGATGAAGGAGAGAATCAGCTTTTCCATATTCTTAATGCTCAGTGCCATAGCGTCGCAAACCTCTTTATGGGAAAGCGGTGTCGGGGAAATGCCGGCAGCCATATTGGTAACGATGGAGCAGTTGGTGTAGCACATCTCCGCCTCACGTGCCAGAATAGACTCAGGCATATTGGTCATGCCAACCAGGTCACCGCCCAGCATAGCGAACATTTTAATTTCGGCAGCACTTTCAAAGCGCGGGCCTTCGGTGCAAACATAAACACCATGCTTATGGAAGGTAATATCTGTTTTCTCCAGACATTTGATAACCTTCTCGCGCAAAGTCGGGCAATACGGATAGGTGAAATCGCAGTGCGCTACACCACGCTCAGGGGAATCGTAGAAGGTGTTGATACGGCTCTTGGTGAAGTCCAGCACGTTGTCGCAAACTACGAAGTGACCTGCCTTCATCTCCGGGTTGAGAGAGCCAACTGCGGTAGTAGCAAAAATCTCCTCAGTTCCCAGGCTCTTCATAGCCCAGATGTTGGCACGGTAGTTTACCTTGTGGGGCGGCACGGAATGGTCTACGCCGTGACGGCTCACGAAAACCACCTGATTACCGCTCATTGTGCCGATGTTGCACAATGCTTTACCAAACGGTGTTTCTATAATCTTTTTTTTGAATCCCTTCAGGGTATCGGGATTATCAATACCGGTTCCGCCGATGATAGCAATTTTACGCATATGCTTTGCCTCCTTTATGGGTAAATGTGATAATGAAAACTGTTTGCTGAAGTATGTTATTACGCATAATATCTATGCAGATTCTCCACACTTTTTCTATTATATTATACCATAAATAAGGCATAATTTAAAGAGCAAAGAAAAAGCACTCTCAGCAGGAGTGAGAGTGCGAAGTGAGTGTGGGTTAATCTTTAATCAATGCTTCGATTTTCTTTTTAGCTTCTTCTAACGTATTACAATGATCAAGAATATGTAAACATTGATATGTTACTCTTGCTTCAACTTGCTTGACAAGAAGTTCAGCGCATTGCTCATCTTCTAATTCTTCAATCTTTTTTTGAATATCATCCATTTTTAGCATCTCCTTATAATAATTTAAATTTTATTGCTGGCAAAGCTTAAGATAAGCTTGCTTAATTACTTTAGCCATCAGTATTCTTCTTTGTCGTAAAAACTCCATATAATCTAATTCGGCAAAATTTATCGGCAATGCATGCTCTGTACATGATTTCTTATAATCATCTTCGCCTAACTTATTTCTATACTTTGCAACATAAAATTCAGGTGCATTATCTGAAATATCAATATTAGTTGCATAATCAAGATATGTATAATTTGCAATCTGATTTCTATCTCTGTCTGTTGTGTAACCAAGTTGCGTTAAATAATGTTTAGGAAAAATATGATGCTTATCAATTGCATTTTTACTACCGCTTGCTCCTGGCACAAAATATTTTGCCAACTGCGATGTACTAAATAGCATAGGAGTATTTAACACAAATTGTGAAGCAATGTAAGCGTTCCATGCAGGAGAATTTGCTGAAGCACTGTTTAACTCATTCGGAAGCGTAATATTGAAGTAATCATCACTGAATCTTGCAGAAATAGTTTCTTCCAAATACGTAATGAGTTCCTCAGCATTTTTAATACTACGTAAATCAGCAAATTGCTTTTCAACAGTGCTTTCCGTAGAATCCGTATAGAACGAAGTCACTGTACCCATAAAAAACCACTTACTAATAATATTTTTAAGCTGCATAGCAGTTACGTTAAAATCATATCTAGCAATAAGATATAGCTAAAAATCACAGCATTTTTAGCAGATATTTGATTTTTATTGATGTAACCCGCTTCACCAATAATATTGAGGAATGAATGCCAATTATTGAGGTTCATTACTTTTTCTAATGCAGCTTTGAAAGTGTCAAGATTTTTTTGTCTTTCTTCAGATGAGTATTTACCAGTATCTAAGTCTTTACCTCTCAATAACATATAAGCATAACGCAACCTAGCCCTTCTGAAACCTAATCCGACAGCCATTCTAATCAAATGAGATGGCTCGACTGCTAAAATATTATTATAGGATGTTCCATCACGAGGAATTCTTGATTCTTTACAAAATTGATTGATACGGTCATTAGTCGAATTTTCATATACAGAAATCAATGTTTGTATAAAATTATTTTCATTAAGGCTTTGTCCACCGGAATTAACACGAACAAAAATATCTGCGACATCTTCTTCCGGTGCATCATAGCTGATTTCAAGCGTAGGCAGTGAATAATCTGTTAAATTGAGCAGTGCGTTTATATTATTTTCGATTAAATCTTCTTCTGCATCTGTAAGACGATCCATATCTTTTTTCTCTCTGCTCTCATTTAATTCTCTTATATATCGTCTTCTCAATGTACTGATTGTATTATTTTCCTTAGCAAGAAATACATCTGATACCTTGGATATCCATTCTGGTGCTTTTTCTAATGCAGAAGTAAAGACTGCAAATTCTCTTGTTAATGGATTAAAAGAAATTCTTATTTCATGTTCAGCAAAGTTCTTATCCACAATCTTTACACCATACATAGATGCTACAAGTGCTGTCAATCTTTGCTGTCCGTCAATCACCAATTCTTTTGCTTCTACATAGGTTTTGTCATTAGAACCAATAGAATTTTTTTTGCTTTCATAATTTGCCGGTGATTCCCACAGCATAATGTATCCAATGGGGTATCCCCTAAGCATAGAGTCAAAAAGCTCTCTTACTTTGCTGTCTTGCCAAACAAAAGGTCTTTGCAAATCAGGAAGACCTATGCGACCAGATTCTACACCTCTAACTAAATCTCCAACTTTACTCGGTATGTTTTTAAAAAGCTCCTTTGTCATATATCAACCCTCTGTTTCTTATGCTAGATATTTATATACTTTCAAAATAATACAAAATATACATATAGTCAACAGTTGATTTTTTCAATTATAATTTATTAAAATAGTAGAAAGATCGAATGTAAAATATTTCGTAAATTATTTTTCAGTCTGCAATACATATTTTATACTTCTTGCTGCACCAACTCTTTTTATGATTCCCTCAATCTGCATATCACGCAATATAGTTCTTGCTCTTCTAGGCTTAACATTAAGAATAGTTGCTGCTATTTTTGCAGTAATAATGTCATTATGCTTAATATAGGACAATATTAAAGCTTTTTGCTCCTTACTTTCTTCCGGCACTGTTTGCTCAGTATATGGCACTGCTTGCTCAGTATCCGGCACTGCTTGCTCAGTATCCGGCACTGCTTGCTCAATATCCGGCACTGCTTGCTCAATATCCGGCACTGTTCGCTCAGTATCTGGCACTGCTTGCTCAGTATCCGGCACTGTTTGCTCAGTATCTGGCACTGCTTGCTCAGTATCCGGCACTGTTTCCTTAGTATCCGGCACTGTCAACTCATTTATTAGGACATCAGAGCCTTCATTTGCATTTTTATTAGGACATTGGGCACTCGTCAGCCCAACTTCTCCCAAACTTTCAACAGGTAATATCAAGCATACCCTGTCAGGATTTTCCTTTTCTGTAATATCCGGCATAGCAAAATCAGTACCAGTCCAAGCTTTAAAGATCATAGGTAAACCACTGCCAGCACGTTCACCTATATTTATTAGACTAAACATCTTTATTAAGCCGGAATTACGTGGATCGGAAATTCCGCCATTTATTGCTTCATCTAAATCAATTCTGAATGTACCGGCATTAGTCATCGTTATACTGGTAATGTTTCTTTCAATAACAACACCTGTATTTCCATAGTAATCAGCGTTGATTAAGGTATTTGCCAAAGCCTCTCTTAAAGCCTTATGCAATTCTGTATCATCAATGCGACTTATCCCGTCTAAAGCAAACGGTACTTTAACGGACTGAGCAATGCGGTTATATACACGGAAATAAAAATCATATATATTACCGCTCCAATCACCGGAACTAGAAACAAACCTATCACTCCAACGAGTATCATCATCCAGCTTTTCGCGATAATCCAAAAAGTAATGCGGATATTCTCTTACAATCTCATACTCGTACCCGAACATCAACAAGCCTGCAGCAGTAGGATGTAATTTACCATCAGCATCTCTGCCGACTGCTCCTATACGATAGAGAAAATCAACATCTTCAAGTGCTTCCCAAACATGCCCCGGTCTTATCCCCTGCATTCTTATGCGGTAACGTTTAATAGTATCTTTATCAAAGACATCTAAATTCATGTTTCCTAATACAAGCATATCCTGTGTTTTAGGCGAAGCATCGCGCAGCATTGCCTGAATAACCTCTTTGGTACAGCGATAATCACCCTCGCCATTGCGTTTGTATGACGAAAACAAATTACCATCAAGGTATATAGGCTTATCATATCTCTGCGCGCGCGGTACACTAATAATAATGATCTTTTTACCGTCGAATTCACGAACTATAACATCTTTATCGTTAAGGACATTGATACTGATTTTGCTTTGATTGTTGATGATATTCCAAAAGTCTATTACTAATGCATCAGCATCATTTACACCTTCAACATGCAACTGATGTTGCGCATCTTCTGTAACACCAAGTAAAATTATACCACCATTAGTATTAGCAAATGCAGAATAAGTTGCCCACAAACTCTTCGGCAGGCCAACGGCAGCCGCTTTTGCTTCCAAACGATTATTTTCTTTGTATTTTTCGATGTTAAAAAAGTCTAGCATATGAAACTCACCTTCAAATCAACAATCTATAATAAAACTAGCTTTAAAAATATTCTTGACAGAAATTTCTTGTTAACGTATATAACACATAACTTCTTAAGTCCATTATACTCGATAAAAATAGTTTTAACAAATATATTTTCAGTAAAAATTTTGATTACTTCCCCACAAGCTCCAGCAGCTCCTGCGGTCTTGCAATAACAAAATCCGGCCTGCCCTCCTCCAGCAGCTTTTCCCAGCCAAAGGCCGTATAGCGCACGGCAACGGTTTTCGTCCCCGCACTGCGTCCGCTCTGCAAATCGAAGGGACTGTCGCCGACGCACAGGCACTCCTTAGGCTTTACTCCCAGCTTGGCGCAGGCTGCCAGCATCGGCTCGGGATGCGGTTTGCTCTCCTTCGTATCGCCCAAGGCAACAGTCGCATCAAAATACTGCGTCAGCTGCAGGCAGTCCAGCCCACGGCGCAGCATCGGCGGCTTCTTGGAGGTAACCACCGCCAGCTTAATGCCCTGTGCCTTCAGCTGCTCCAGTGTTTCCTTCACGCCGGGGATAGGACGGATCATATCATCGTGATGCGCGTTATTATATTCTCTGTATGCATCGCGCATAGTTTCCACCAGCTCCGGCTTACCGGAAAGCGCAATCATCGCCTCCGGCAGCGGCAGGCCGAAGGTAGCCACAATCTTCTCGCGCTCCGGTGTAAAGCCCAACACCTCACGGCAGGTGTGCTCAAAGGTGGCAATAATCAAATCTATGGTATTGGCAATAGTGCCGTCAAAATCAAAAAGTATTCCCTTAATCTGCATCTTCATATCCTCTCCGCTCTTTTAGCTCATCTTCATAAAATTTGCATAAGCACAATAAATTTATTATATCATGTTTACCTGCCTTTGCGCACTAAAAAAGCGGTTCTATAATAAGTGTTGGGGTCTTGATCTAAAATAAGATTGAGATTACCAGCACTTTATTTTTATTAAAGACAAAAAAATAAAGCATAAATGCCGGATTTGTAGTAGAATATAAGTCGACCAAAACCACACCACACTACAAAGGAGAACCAGTCAGTTTATGCTTCAAGACAATTATACACAAGATTTACCACTTTTTAAAGGGGTAACTATAAAATATTTTAGAGAAAATGAGGAAAACGGTAATTTAGAAGCTTTTATTGAGATGCCGGTAAAAGAACATCGTTGTCCTCATTGTGGCCATACTACCACATATATTAAGGATTATAGGTTGCAGACTGTCAAAGATTTAACTGTTGCGGGCAAACCGTTAATTGTTACTATCCGTAAACGTCGTTATATCTGTAAAGAATGCAACTCTACTTTCACTGAAAATAATCCATACATCAAAAGATATTGTCATTTTCCTCAAAGATTTTATTTTGAATCTATCAAAGAAACTCTAACTTTGCAAAGTTTTACTTCTATTGCCAGAAAAGTAGGAGTATCCGTAAGCAGTATAATAAGATGGTTCGACAATATAAATTATCCTAAAGCAGAATTACCAAGCTGTATAGCGATAGATGAATTTAAAGGTAATGCCGACGGCGAAAAATTTCAATGCAATCTTTCCGACCCAGTAAAACATAAAATAATAGATATACTGCCTAACAGAGATTCAGAAGATCTGTGTAAGCATTTCTTAGAATATACATATGACGAGCGTGCCAAAGTTAAAAAAGTAGTTATGGATCTGAGTACTTTATTCCGTTCCGTAGCGAAGCAACTCTTTCCGGAAGCAAAGATAATAGCCGACAAATTCCATGTTATCAGAGTTGTTATAAACAGCTTAGAGAACGTAAGAAAGCGTATACAGAAAGAGTTTCATGACGCAAAAAGAAAATGGTTTAAGCGGAGCCGTCATCTCCTACTTAAACCTGAATATAAATTGACAGACGATGATAAAATAGAATTAAATAGGATGCTTAATTCTTCACCAGAGCTTGAAAAAGCCTGGATATTGAAAGAAAGATTCTATGAAATTTTTAGAAAGGTTACAAGAACTGAAGCTAAAAAAGAGCTTAGAGATTGGCTCTTGCTAGCTAATCAGTTATCTATTCCTGAATTTAAACATTGTATTACTACTTTTACCAATTGGAGAACCGAAATAGCTAATATTATCGGTGAAAATGTCTCTAATGGTTTTATCGAAGGTAGTAATAACAAAATAAAAGTTCTGAAACGTATTAGTTTTGGCGTTCAGAACTTTAAAAGATTTAGAAATCGAATATTGAATTTAATATAAATGTCAAAACCACGATATTGCAATATAATTTTTACAAATCAGCAAAACGAAGTTCTTGCAATGCTCTATGACGATGAGATAATATCAAAACGAGAATATAAAATAATAACAGAAGAAAATTTTCTATATTTAGAAGAAAAGAACGGTAAAATATTTGCCCGTCTTAAGAACTAACCTAAATTGTTACTTTTATCGCCATCAGGCCTAGATACAGGAGTGTCAAGTCCGTTAATTTTTTTAGTATAATAATCTTTATATTCTCCGTGTTTTATCTTATGTACAAATTTTACACGACTCATCTTTTCTCCGGTAATATTATCAATAAATTGTTCATTTCTACCTGTTTGAGATTCTTTGGTAACACTAACTCTTTTCTTTTTCATCTAAATCAACTCCTTACATATGCAACTATAGCCTCTGATATAGCTAACCATAATATCATATTAACTATATCAGAGGCTATTTAAGTTGTAAAGAGTAATTTTGCAAATCTCAGAGTGTTAAATTATTGAAGACCCCAAAACTTGACATAGAACCGAAAAAGCACTCCCGCTTGCGCAGAAGTGCTTATAAACGTTATTTTTCATCCTTTTTCGCAAAGACTACTTCCTTAGGACCGTCGTTTACTGCGTCCTCGGGAATAATTACATCGTCGAAGCTGATGCCACGGGTGTGCAACGTGTGGCTCCACTCATGGTCATGGCGATGCCACCAGCCAAGTGCTGTAATAGGAATCCAGCTGTAAATAAACAGCGGATACAGCAGCAGATACATCCAGGACTTGAAGGAAGCGCGGATTTTCCACAGTACCGCTACCGGGAAAATATACTGGCCGATACCAACCAGAGTCCAAACCTCTACCGGAATAATGGTATACAGGATATTGGTGTAGAACGGATAGAAGTTATAAACATAGCTGCACAGCACGAAGAACGTGGAAATCATCAGGAAGTACGGCTGAATAAGGTTCACGGAGCAGTCCAACATGACGATATTACGTGTCTTAATCGCTTTTTTGATCATCGGGATGAGATAGCGGTCCGCTACATCAAAGTGGCCCTGCGACCAACGCTTACGCTGGTTCCAGGTCTGCTTGAAGGTCAGCGGCTTTTCATCGTAAATGATTGCATCATGCGCCCAGGTTGTAGGAATACCTTCCATCATCGCTTGAATGGTGAACTCCATATCCTCGGTCAGGCAGGTTGCACGCCAGCCGTAACGCTTCAGCACCTCGGTGTCAAAGCACATGCCGGTGCCGCCAAGGCAGCAGGACAGGCCCATGTTGTACTTTGCCAAGCTCCATACATGGTTAACAATCCAGAAGGAAATTGCAAATACGCCGCTTACCCAGGTATCAGTCGGGTTTTTGGCATCCATATAGCCTTGGATAATGCGTTCGCCGTTGCACAGACGGCTGTTCATCTCCTGCAGGAAGTTGGGATGCACCAGGTTATCGGCATCGAAAACGCAAACCGCATCATACTTTTTATCCAGCTTGAACAGTCTGTCGAACATCCACGCGAGAGCAAAACCCTTGCCCTTACCGGTTTCGCTGAAGCGCTCATGCACCAGCGCACCGGCCTTGCGTGCAACCTCGGCGGTTTTGTCCGAGCAGTTGTCCGCAACAACATAGATATCATATAAAGCGTCATTGTAATTAAGACGGCGCAGGTTATCTACTAATTGAGCAATAACTCTTTCCTCATTATGCGCACAGGCAATCAAGGCAAAGGTTTTGCTTTCGTTATATATCTTAACTTCCTTCTTCTTGCCGAACAGGCCGAACCAAGAAACAAAAAAGTAGTAGAGCGTAAAAAATATAATCAATAGCTGCAAAGGTATCATGATTATATCAAAAGCTGTATACATCAAAAATCTCCTTTACTCCCCTAACGGCAAATTATTTGTTCTTACCTGTAAGAGCACGGTAAACATAGTTTACAATGCCTGCCAGCGTATAGGTGAACATTGCTACAAACGGCCAAGCACCGGGACGCTCGTACAGCATTACGGCACCGACGATTACGGCAATAATTACAGGCAGACGGTACATAGGATTACCCTTGCCCTTGAAATCCGGAAATTTGACCTCACTGTACATGATGCAGGCAATTACCAGAGTAACTGCTGCCAGCACAGCCGGAGCGAATTGATAGCCGGAAACAACATAGGTTGCCAAGAAGCAGGCACCTGCCGGAATAGGCATCCCCTGGAAATAACCATGTACAACACCGGTGTTGCAGTTGAAGCGTGCCAGACGCAGGCAGCCGCCAACAGCGAAGAGTGCAGCGATAACCTGACCTGCAAGGCCCAAATCCTGCAGACCATACATATAAATCATGATGGCAGGCGCAACGCCGAAGGAGCACATATCACAAAGAGAATCCATCTCTTTGCCGAAGTCACCACCGCCAACGCCGAGAGCGCGGGCAGCACGGCCATCCATAGAGTCAAAAATCACAGCGATTACGATGAAAACGGGGGCAAGGAAGAAATCACCCTCGATAGTTTTAAATATAGACAGCACACCGAAAATAAGGCTCGCAGAGCTGATGCTGTTCGGAATCAGACGACGCCAGTTCATTGTTCTTTAACCCTCCCCACTACGGTAATACCGCCAACAACCTTATCACCCTTCTTAACGGTGATTTCAACATTTCTGGGCACAACCAGCTCCGTGCTGGAGCCGAATTTGATCATGCCATAGGTTTCGCCCTGTTTGAGGTTGGTTCCTACAGTTACCCAGGAAACGATGCGGCGTGCCAGCAGGCCGGCAATCTGGATTACCAGGAAGCGCATACGGCCGTTATCCATACCGATAGCATGACGCTCGTTTTCAAAAGAAGCGTTTTTCTCATACGCAGGCACGAACTGACCGCAGGTATAGCGCTGATATTTGATTTCACCGTCGAGCGGCGCACGGTTGGTGTGTACGTTGAATACGGAAAGGAAGATAGTTACCTTAGTCGCAGGCTCGTTGAGATATTCATCATCAAAAATTTCATCTACGCCCATTACCGTACCGTCTGCAGGCGAATACAGGATGTTGGGATCATAAGGCGTAACGCGGTGAAAATCGCGGAAGAAGTAGGCAAAGTATAACGCCAGCACTACGGGGATTACGGCCCACACAGCGCCGAAGAAATAGTATACTATTGCAGCCACCAACAGAGAAACACCAACATAAATATAACCATCTTTTACAATAAACATATAAAGCCTCGCTTTCCTGCGAATATTTCTTTTGATTTCAGCTTAAATCAGCAAACACTTCCAAACTGACTGTGCAGTCTGTTTTTGCGGACATAAAAAGTGATGGAATGCTACTTCCATCACTTTATTATAATACACCAACCTGCTTTTGTCTATATAAGTGTAAAATTCTTAGCACTTTTGATAAGCACAACGTTGTTCGGTATGTATCAGAACTTGGATGCCATTACCTTGATTACAAACTTAGGCAGCGCCATCATACGCATAAAACGGCTTGGCTGCTTATACAGACGGAAGGCCCATTCCAAAGAAGCATCCTGCATCCATTTAGGTGCGCGCTCCATTTTACCGGCGAGCACGTCAAAGCTGCCGCCGATGCCCATCAGAATTTTTGCGTTAAGCTCCGCGCGGTGTGCTACCAGCCATTTTTCCTGCTTCGGTGCGCCCAAAGCAACGAAAAGCATATCTGCACCGCTGGCGTTGATGTCCGCAATAATCTGCGGCACATCCTCATCCTTAAAGTAACCGTTGTGGCAGCCTACTACCTGTACGCCCGGATAAAGCTCCTCGGCCTTTGCCTTCGCAGCTTCGGCAATTCCCGGACTACCGCCGAAGAAGTACGCCTTATAGCCCTTGTGCGCCGATAAATCCAACAGCTCGTTATAGAGGTCAAAGCCTGCTACACGCTCCGGCACCTTGTAGCCCAGGTGTCTGCCTGCCCACACGGCACCGGCACCGTCAGGCAGCACCAGCTCCGCATCCTCGCAGATTATTTTTTTATACTCTGCGTTTTCTTGGCACATCATGATAATTTCGGCATTCGCGGTAACAACGAAGGTCTGCTCCTTGGCGAGCATTCTTTCTTCAAGCGTTTTCACTGCCTCCTGCATAGTCATTGCGTGTACAGGCACGCCTAATATTTTAATCGGGTCTTGCATATGTTTTGCCCCCTCTTTTCTGCATAATAATACTACTATTGTACACTACTTTAACGATTATTTCAAATCCGTATAAGAAAAAGCGAACCCTCAGACAAATAATGCCGAGGGTTCACCTGAATTGCTTCACTGTATATATGCCTTCAGCACATCGCTCTGCTTGTCAAGGCACAGATACTTGTAGACCGGTCTGCCAACGCTGCCGCGGTGCAAATCCAGCTTCAGCAGATGCAGGGATTTCAAAAACTCCAGATATTTACGGATAGAAACGCGGGAGATTCCCACCATGCCTGCCACCTCTTCGGTAGTAAACATGCCGTCAATACCACAGATACAATCCCAAACAGTGCCTAAGGTGTTTTTATCAAGGCCCTTGGGTAAAGTTACCGCAACCTGATTTTCCTGACGCATAATAGTAGTGTCAAGGTCAGCCTGCTTAATGATACCCTGCTCCTCAACAATCTGATAACGCTTCAGATAATTGTTCAGTGCAAGGTTAAAGCGTTCAAACTCAAAGGGCTTGATAATATAATCGACAGCGCCCAAACGCAGCGCCAGCTTAATTTTATCCTTATCGTTTGCTGCCGAAACGATGATGACATCTACATCATAACCATTCTCGCGTATTTTAGCCAAAAGCTGTAAACCATCCATAGTAGGCATAAAGACATCAAGAATGATTAAATCGTATTTGTTCTGACGCAGCAGCTTCAGTGCAGTATCTCCGTTGCCGGCAATATCACACAGCTGAAACCCCTTAATCTGGCTAAGATAGTGCTCATGTAATTGGGCAACCATCGGGTCATCTTCTACAACTAACACGTTAATCATCTTAATCCCCCTCTTTCCTGGTCGGAAGCCTTACGGTAAAAGTAGTGCCCTCACCCGGAGCAGACTCCACAGTAATGGTGCCATTAAGGTTATTGATGCTTTGCTTAACCAGATATAAGCCAAAGCCATGACCGCTTTCGCACTTGCTGCTGAAGCCACGCTGGAAGATATGCTCGCGTACCTCGTCACTCATACCTGGTCCGGAATCCTCCACAACGATAACAATTTCGCGGTCAAAATCCAGAATAGAGAGATTAACGATGCGTTCACCGTCAAAATTCTTCAACGCATCAAAGGCGTTTTCGATAATATTGCCGGCAATCAGTACAATATCATGTACCGAAGGCACATCCAGCTCGCTATGCAGCTCACTTTCCTCTGTCAGAGAAAAGTCGATATCAAGTTCACGGCTGCGGCTTATTTTACCGAGGATAAAGCCTGATAATGTTATATCCTTCAGGCGGGTTACTACATAAGAAACCTCAGATTGTCTGTTATAGGCAATTTCCTGCGTAAAATTCTTCAGCTCGTCATAGGCCTTCATATCTATCAGGCCCATAATCACATGCATTTTGTTCATAAACTCATGTGTCTGCGCTCTTAAAGCAGTAGCATAATTTTTAAAGCCTGTCAGCTGGTTAGCCATCTCTTCTACTACAGATTTTTTGCGGAAGGTAATTACGGCACCGATAATGTTCTTATCCTCCAGTAACGGTACTGCAGTAATAATAAAGACAGTATTACCCATCTTGACACTGGCATCAACTAAAGTTTTACCTTCTTTTATAATATCATCCAACGGTACACGTTTCAAGACATCTTTTGCAGATTTTCCAAATAGTTCATTAACTCCTTCAATACCGGCTTGCTTCAAAAGCAATTGGGCCTCGGAGTTGACAAGCGTAATGCAACCGTTGCTGTTGATATTGATAATGCCTTCACGTACAGAGTTAAGAATAACATCGCGTTCCTGCAGCATTCTGGCGATTTCTTCAGGCTCATAGCCGAAAAGAACCCGTTTAATCCTCTGTGCCAGATAAATTGCTCCCCAGATGCCGACTATCAGTCCAAGCAGCGTCATAGACAGCAAAAAGAGAACAGCGTCGATTGTTGAGTTATTAACGATTTCGTCGGAATAACCGGTAACAACATAACCGATGGTTTTTTTATTGTCATCTTTAACAAAGCCAATAGCCTTATTGGGAATCGAGTAGTTTTCCTTATAGGAAATATTGTCGCGTCCCGCATATTTATCTACCAGATTACGCGCACTATGCTCGAAGTCAGGCAGCTTGCCGGGGTTATACAACACGCGCAGATGGCGGTTCTTGTCGTAAATCGCTACGCCAGCTTCATCCGAATGGTCAACATCGTTAACAAAGGCAGCCATAAAGCTGTCTACGGAATCCTCCGGCCTCTTGTTCTGCTTCTCCAGGCTCTCCCTGATTTCCGGAGAGTTACAGAGAATATTGTTGATGCTTACGGCGTTGATACTGACGCGGTCGTAAATTACCCGCGCCACCTTTTGCGTCGTAAACAATGAAGTTGGCAGCAGTGCGATACACACTACGAGCGTAATAAGTACTACTATTTTCTGTAAAAGTGAAAGCGTTTTTCCTGATTTGTAATTGTAATTATCTTTAGATTTTCTCCACATCAGCAGGTACCGTCAGGAACTGAATACCAGGATTTCGTTCCAGAATCCAATTCAGGGACCACTCGTTATTTACAAGAATAACAGGTCTGTCCTTTTTATCATAAACAAGCATTCCGTTATCCAAGCCTTTAATGTTCTCAATCAGCTTCTTATCCTCTGCATATACCCAACGTGCAACGGAGTACGGCAGCTGGTTCATCAGCAGCTTAGAGCTGTACTCGTTGAGCAGACGGTATTCCAGAACCTCCAGCTGCAGTACACCGACTACACCGACGATGTAGCTTTCAAGACCTACGCCCTCCTGACGGAATACCTGAATAGCACCCTCCTGCGACAGCTGGATGATGCCCTTTTCAAACTGCTTGCGTTTGAGGGAGTCCTTAGGCTGTACGCGGGCAAAAATTTCCGGTGGGAATACGGGGAAGTCTTCAAATTGCAACTTCAGGCTGCTGTCGCTCAGGGAATCACCGATACCGAAGATACCCGGATCAAAAACGCCGATAATGTCACCTGGATATGCTTTTTCCACTATTGTGCGCTCCTGAGCCAGGAACTGCTGCGGCTGTGCCAGCTTAACCATCTTACCGGATTGCTTGTGGTAAACGCTCATTCCTTTGTCAAAGACGCCGGAACAAATACGCATGAAGGAAATTCTGTCACGGTGAGCAGGATTCATATTAGCCTGGATTTTAAAAACAAAAGCAGAGAATTTTTCGTTCTCCGGTGACAATATTGTACCATCCTGCAGCATTCTTGGCTGTGGCATGGGAGACATTTCCAGAAATTTTTCCAGGAAGCTCTGTACGCCGAAGTTGGTCATAGCACTGCCGAAGAACATCGGAGTCAGCTCGCCGGTGTTAACCTTTTCCATGTCAAACTCATCGCCTGCCATGTCCAGCAGCTCGATATCGTTGCACAGGTTTTCGTACAGCTCGTCGCCCAGCAGCTCTCTGATTTTGGGATCATCTAAAGAACCGGTAGTGGATTTCAGCTTTTTGGCACCATGGCTGGTGTCGTCCTCGAACAGCTCAATGGTGTTTTCCAGACGGTTATACACGCCTTTATAATGGCCGTCGATACCGATAGGCCAGTTAATCGGATATGCGCGGATGTTCAGCACCTTTTCCAGCTCGTCCATCAGGTCGAAGGGATTACGGCCGTAGCGGTCCAGTTTGTTGACAAAGGTAAAGATAGGCAGACGGCGGCGGTGGCAAACCCAGAACAGCTTCTTGGTCTGCGGCTCTACGCCCTTGGCAGCGTCAATCAGCATGACAGCGCTGTCGGCAGCCATCAAAGTACGGTAGGTATCCTCGGAGAAGTCCTGGTGGCCGGGGGTATCCAGAATGTTTACGCGGAAACCGTCGTAATCAAATTGCAGTACGGAAGAGGTAACGGAAATACCACGCTGCTTTTCAATCTCCATCCAGTCGGATACAGCGTGCTTATTGCTCTTTCTGGCCTTTACGGAGCCTGCCAGGTGAATAGCTCCGCCGTAAAGCAGCAGCTTTTCGGTAAGGGTAGTTTTACCTGCGTCAGGGTGAGAAATAATAGCGAAGGTACGGCGTTTCTTAATTTTATCCATCAATTCTGTCATTATGTATATGCTCTCCTATTTCTTTAAATTTTTGGTAATCCTGGCAATTTCATCCTCATCGGAAACCAGCTCGTCTACTGCCGGATAATCGGCGTTCTGCTCCTCGTACAGCTTGTAGGCATCAAGAATCTGCATTTTGATGTAGTCGGGAACAGGGATTTCCGTCTGCAGCTCACCGCGCATGGTTACGCGGAAGGCAACGTTCTCATAGCGTTCACCGCTGTAGGTTTCGCAGGTGAAGGAGGTACGCATGAATTCATCCTTGAAGGTGCAGTCCTTCAGGATGTGCGCCTTGCGCTCCTTATCCCAGGCTGCATAGATTTTATACAGCTCCTGCTGTGCCTCCACCGGCACGTCCTCGCCCAGGACAACGGTTTCTGTTTCATCTATCGGCGTGCAGTCCATGTTGTTATAGACAGTGCCATCCTCCAGCTCCAGGTCAACTGTCAGCACATAGTCAACCTCATGAAAGCTGGCTGTTTTAATCTGCCATTTCTGCTGCCAGCGGGCAATACATTCTGGGCAGATAAATTTGGTATCGCGAATGCTGTTGTTCATGTAATTATCACGATAATACAATTTTTCTCCGGGCACAAAATGTTCGCCGCATTCACTGCAGACGAATTCCAATGTACGAATCATCGGTCCAAACCTCCCAATATAATATGAAAAAGCCCTTACTTCGAATGCAAGGCGCTCTGCTATAACAGTAATCAGTAATGCCGTGGCTGTCGGGAAGCTGTGTTCCCACACTGTAAGCCTTCGCCCTGATGTTTTGCAGCTTTTGCCGTCAATTACTGTTCAAATTGCTTTATTATGCCGTCAGCAGCAACTGAATCTCACCTCTGCTGCCCGACAGCTGCGCAAAATATATTCACACGTTCTATATTATAACATATCAGATTGTTTTTCCCTAATAATTTTTCTGTGAAAAGGTGGTTGTTTTAGATATTCAAGCGTGTAAATTTCGGTGAATGAAGGCTGAAAAGGAGAAAGCGAGCGTATAAAAACACGCCTTCCCGCGTGCCCCAACTTCCTTTTAAACATGAAAAAAGCCTTTACGATAAACGTAAAGGCTATAAGTCCGACATTGGTCGGAGCGGCGGGATTCGAACCCACGACCTCTTCCACCCCAAGGAAGCGCTCTACCAAGCTGAGCCACGCCCCGAATCACAAGGAGTATTATACAGGTTTATTTGGATTTTGTCAACACTATTTTATAAATTATTTTAAACTTTTTTTACACCATCAGTATCGAGGTCCAGAATATGGTAGCAGGCATGCTCATTATTGGCTGCAAACACGTCTACCATAGCCTTGGCAATGCGCTCACAGTCTGCCTCCGGCGAAGCATAGGCCATCACCGTAGAGCCTGCGCCGCTGATAATAGCGTTATAAGCGCCTGCTTCCTTGGCAGCCGCAAAAACGTCGGGCAAGCCCGGAATCAGATGCGCACGGTACGGCTGATGCAGCTTGTCCTCCAACGCCATGCCCAGATACTCATAATTGCCGCTCAACAGCGCACCGACCAAAAGCGAAGCTCTGGAGGTGTTATATACTGCGTCCTTGTGCGGTACAGTCTTGGGAATAGCCTGACGTGCAAGCGACGTAGGCAGCTTGCTGTCGGGAACGACGGCAATGAACTTCAATGGCTTGGCAGGCAGCAGACGCAAAGAATGCGCCTTCTCCTGCTCCATATAGCTGATGGTGAAGCCGCCGTACAGCGCCGGTGCCACATTATCGGGGTGGCCCTCGATTTCCGTAGCGATACCGAGAAGCTCATCCTTGGTATAATAGTCATCACACAAAGCGTTGGCTGCAAACAGACCGGCAACAATCGCACTGGAGCTGCTGCCCAGACCGCGGGACATAGGAATGCGGTTGAGCATCTTCACCTTCAGACCGATGCGCTCGCCGTCGGTTACGGCGTTCCACACGCGCAGAAAGCTGGCAAAGGCTAAATTACGGCCAAACGGCTTCAGATAATCTGCGCCCTCGCCTTCTACCTCCAGCTGGAAGCCCTTCTTATCGGTTATTTCATAGCTTACTTCGTTATACAGATTGCAGGCCAGGCCGAGAGTATCAAAGCCGGGGCCGCAGTTGGCTGAGGTTGCGGGAACCTGAATAAATACTTTTTTCATGCTGCCGCCTCTTTATGCCAAATGTCTGTCTTCTACACGAATCACACAGCTGATAGCCTCTACTACCGGCAGTACGCGCAAAATATGCAGCGCCATCTGCAGGTTAGCCTCCGAAACACTGTGGGTAATTACAACAATCTCCGCCTTATTACTCAGAACATCATTAGTCTGCACAACATTGCGCAGGCTCACGTTCTGTGCGCCGAAGGCTGCAGCGATAGCTGCCAGTGCGCCAGGTTTATCTGCTACCTGCAGACGGATATATGCCGGTGCGGACATCTTATCAGGCGGGCAGAGGCGTTTTTCCTCAAAGCAGGTGCAGCTGATGCGTCCGGTGGACTTGTGCTGCATATTGCGGGCAATATCAATAATATCGCCGCAGACAGAGCTTGCAGTCGGCAGACGGCCTGCACCGAGGCCCAGGAACATTGCCTCACCGATAGCATCACCGTTGACAAAAACTGCGTTGTAGACGCCGTTTACGCCTGCCAGCGGATGGGAAAGCGGAATCATCGTCGGGTTAACACGCAGGCTGACACCGTTTTCGGGATCGTTCTTGGCAATCGCCAGAAGCTTTACTGCGTAACCGAGGTCAGTTGCATATTTGATATCGCAGGCTTCAATGCTTTCAATGCCTTCAACCTGTACATCGTCCAAATTGAAGCGTGTATTGAAGGCGATAGATGCCAGAATAGTAATTTTACGCGCAGCATCCAGGCCTCCGACATCGGCAGTAGGATCGGACTCTGCATAGCCCTTGGCCTGCGCTTCCTTCAGCACCTCGTCATAATCAAGGTGTTCGTTAGCCATCTTGGACAGCATATAGTTAGTGGTGCCGTTCACAATACCCATGATAGAGGTAATCTGATTGGCTGCCATGCTTGTTTTCATCGGTCCGATGATAGGAATACCGCCGCAGACGCTGGCTTCAAACATAAAGTCGCAGTTGTGCTCATGTGCCAACGGGAACAACTCGGAGCCGAATTTAGCCAGAACGTCCTTGTTGGCAGTAACAACATGCTTGCCGTTGGCAAAGGCTCTGGCGATAAATTCCTTGGCAGGATGCTCGCGGCCCAGCAGCTCAACGATAATATCAATATCCTTATCCTCAAGCACCTCATCGGCGTTGTCGGTAAAAATATATTTATCACCGTATTCCTGTTTCAGGCGGTCTACATGGCGGTCAAGCACCTTGGTGATTCTTACCGGCTTGCCTACCTCTTTGGCTATTTTTTCTGCATTTTTCTCTAAAACCTTCAGCACGCCGCCACCGACAGTGCCGGCGCCCAACAGACCAACATTTACAAAATCCTTCATTTAGTACCCCTCCAATACCTCAATCAGTAATCGGTTATACCTGACCTAAAACTTCCAGACGTTTTACGCCGTCAATCATGCGCAGCTTGTCCAGCAATGCCTCCAGATCTATCGTCAGATGCTTGGTTTCGATAGAAATAGTGGTGTTGGCAACGCCCTGCAGAGGAATACCCTGGTTGATGGTCATGATGCTGCCGGAATCGTCGGCAACAGTATTCAGAACCTTGGACAGCACGCCGGATTTGTGCTCCAGCAATAAGGACAAGGTAATAATTTTTTCCTTGCTTGCTTCATAGAACGGGAAAACGAAATCCTTATATTTGTAATAAGCACTGCGGCTCAGGCCCATTTTTTCAACTGCTTCGTTGATAGTTTTGATTTCGCCGCGTTTAAGGATTTCTTTAACCTTTATAGTTTTTTTAATTGCTTCAGGAAGAATTTCTTCGCGAACCAAATAGAATGTAGATTTTTCAGACATACTAGTGTCCCCTTTCTTCATACAAAGTTCTTTTAATATTATACCACTGTTCTCTTGAAAAGTACACTTGTTATTTTTGTAAATTTTGAACAAATTCAGTGCACAATGCACGCATGCAAATATACAAAAAAGCTGCCGCAGACAGGTTCCGTCACCGTAAGTAACAGAACAAGCCTGCAGCAGCTGCTGCGTAATTCTTAATTAAAATTAAGCGCGGGAAATGTAGTCGCCGGTTCTGGTATCGATAGCCAGAACGTCGCCCTCGTTGATGAACAGAGGAACCTTAACAACATAACCGGTATCCATGGTAGCGTTCTTGCTGCCGCCGGTAGCGGTATCGCCTTTGATGCCGGGTTCGGTTTCAACTACAGTCAGTTCTACAGTGTTCGGCAGGTCAACGCCCAGTACACGGTTGTCATAAATCATGATTTTAACATCCATGTTCTCTTTCAGGAAGTTCAGTGCGCTGCCCAGAGTTTCTTTGCTCAGCTCGGTTTGTTCGTAGGTTTCATTGTCCATGAATACATACATGCCGTCGGATTCATACAGATATTGCATTTCGCGACGGTCGATGTGAGCCTTCGGCAGACGCTCGCCTGCGTTGAAGGTACGCTCAACAACAGCACCGGTGCACAGGTTACGCATTTTTGCACGTACGAAAGCAGCACCCTTACCAGGTTTTACGTGTTGGAATTCAACAACCTGCCAAGCGTCGCCATCGATAGTAACAGTTACGTTGGTTTTAAATTCGTTTGTGGAAATCATTGGAAGCCCTCCTATAAATTTAAATATTAGACAATTTCAATAAGCTGCTTTTTGACACCGTTCAAGGCTCTCGCCCCATCCTCTGTCAAAACAACAGTATCTTCTATACGTACCCCGCCTTTACCGGGAATGTATATACCGGGTTCAATAGTGAAGATCATGCCTGTCTGCAGCACTGTAGCGCCACGCTTGTTGATCATCGGCATTTCGTGGATTTCCAGGCCTACACCGTGACCTGTACCATGCACATAATAATCGCCGTAGCCACAGGCGGTAATGCTGTCACGCACAATAGCGTCGAGCTCTCTGCCGGTCATGCCTGCTTCGGCAGCCTTCAGGCCCTTGCTCTGTGCTTCTTCAACTATAGTATAAATTTCCTGCTGCCAGGAATTTGCCAGGCCCACTACCAGAGTACGCGTCATATCGGAATGATATCCCTTATAGACAGCGCCGAAGTCAAAGGTAATAAAATCACCGACCTCGATAACCTTGTCGGATGCCATGCCATGCGGCAAAGCACTGCGTACGCCGGAGGCTACAATCGTATCGAAGGAAGCCTTTTCACTTCCCAAGGCACGCATATAGTATTCCAGACGGCCTGCCAGACTGCGCTCGGTACAGCCGGGCTTGATATCCTCCAGCAGATGGATAAAGGCTTCGTCAGCAATGCTGGCAGCCTTCAGCAGCATATCCAGCTCTTTTTTATCCTTAATCATGCGGATATCGCTGAAATCAATGCTCTGCATATAGGTTTCACCCAAAAGATCGTGCAGCACAGTATAATCATCATAGCTGTAATATGCTCCGTCAAAGCCTACTACCTGCGCTTGGGCATTCTTTGCCAAATCAGCGGCGGCAGCCCAGATGCTATGCGCACCTGTCGGAGTATACTCCAGCACCTTGAAGAACTTCATTTCGTTTCTGGCCTGCTCTGTATAACGGCCATCCGTAATCAGCACGCCCTGTTGTCTGTCCAGATACAGCAGACTGGAATCTCCTGTAAAACCGGTCAGATAACGGATTGTGGTAACATCCTTAATAATGACACTGTCTACCTGCAGCTTGGCCATATGTTCCAAAACTCTATTGATACGCGTCATGATATTACCCTCTTTCCATAAAACTAGTGACAGCTATGAATCACCTAAATATTTTACCACTCATTGGCAAAACTTTCAACTATTATCTTTGTTAAGGCACTTTTTTTGTTAACTTTGTAGCATAACCAGCAAAAAAGCAGGCCGTAAGCAGCGCCTTGCAGCGTTGTCGGCCTGCCTTTTCAAAGACATACGTTAAAAATTATTTACATTCTGCAGCAGCAATGCCTTCTGCGGTTTTGATGTTCTTGCGTACATCGTCGCAGCATTTATGGAAGTTTGCCAGCTCCTCGGCAGTCAGAGGCAGCTCCAGCACACGCTCTGCACCGTTTTTGCCCAGCAGTACGGGAACGCCTACAAAGACATCCTTTTCGCCGTATTCGCCGTCAAGCAGCATGGAAGCAGGCATAATGCGTTGCTCGTCGTTGAAAATGCAGCGTACCATACGTGCTGCGGTAGAGCAGATGCCGTATTCGGTGCAGTGCTTGCCGCTGTAGGTTACCCAGCCGCCGCCGATAGCGCGTTTTTGCAGCTCCGGTTTGTCAAAAGCAAATTTAGGATCCTCGTGCTCCAGAGAGCTTAAAGGAATGCCGTTGAAGTTTACGCAGGACCATGCAGCCATTTGGGAAGCACCGTGCTCGCCAATCATATAAGCGCTGATGGATTGCGGAGAAACGCCGGTCTGCAGAGATAAAGCAGATACCAGACGGGAGGTATCCAGACCGGTACCGGTGCCGATTACATGGCCTTTCGGCAGACCGCTTTCGCGATAAAGGATGTTGGTGATAACATCGCAAGGATTGGTGATGTTAACAATGAAGCCGTTGAAGCCGCTGGCCATAACCTTGTGGATATAACCTTTAACCTGTGCTGCGGTAAAGGTAAGTTCATCTAAGCGGTCACCGCTGGCAACCAGATTGATATCACCGATGCAGTTGACGATAGCGTCGCAGTCGCCCAAGTCAGCGTAGGTACCGCCATTGATTTTTACATCATGCGGGCAATACAGAATTGCGTCGCGCAGGTCCTGTACCTCGGCAGCCAGCTTGGATTCTTTCGGGTCTACCAGCATCAGCTCGGCAGCAATGCCTTGAATAGCCAGGCTGTATGCAACGTGAGCACCAACGTGACCTAAACCGAGAATACCAACTTTTCTTGTTTTCATAATTAAGTTCCCCCCAAATTATTTTTTAATATTTTATTTGTCCAAAATAGGCAGCGTAGCTGACGCATGACCCATAATGGTAATATTGTAATCCTTTTTGCCCTGCTCTGCAAGCTTTTCCTGAGCCAGCTCCCAGGCTTCCTGCAAGGATGCACAGGGAATATGACCTGTCTTGCGGACAAAGTCGAAGTTCTCGGGACGTGTTACCAGATATGCGGTTACATCGTTGACAATGCAGCGCGCCTTGAAGGCAACAAAGGCCGGAATAGTAAAATTGGCACGGATATCCTTTTCAAACTGCTCCATATCGTTACGGCTGAAGCAGTCCGTAAAAATAGCAGGCTCCTTGATATCCGGGCAGTCCAGAGTGAAAATCATGATGCCGCCGTGCTTGACCGCAAACTGTGCGTTCATGTGGCACTTGGTTGCCTGATACAGGTTCAGGTCCTTCGGATAACCGCCTGCGGAAGCAATTACTACATCAGCCAGCTGCTTGATGTGTACGCCTGCCATAGCCAGCAAATCCTTGCAGCCCTTCTGCCAAGCCTCGTACCAGTGGCCTGCAACAACCTCGCTGATTTCTCCGTCCGGAGTAAACACAGTGTTCACCAGAAAATCCGGATTCAGCAGCTTGCAGGATTCATACATATCCTGATGAATGGGATTGCCCTCCAGCAGACTTGCGTCACAAGCCTTGTTGCAGCCTGCGCCCTCTACCGGAGACATAGTCATGCAATGGTTCTTCATGATGCTTTCGTATGCTGCTACGCCCGGCATAACAGCCTTGCGTCCGCCGCCAAAGCCTGCAAAGGGGTGCAGTGTTACGGCACCTGTCAGAATAACTCTGTCGGCATTGGCAACATATTTGCTGATAGCAACATCATTGCCGAAGGATGTTTGGCCAAGCAGTACCATATCCTCGCTCTTGCGGGAGTCATGCTGAACGATTTTCAGACGGCGCACCATCTCCTCGCCGCAAACGGTGATATCCTCTTCATGCGTATGACCGCGGTGGGTACCGGTAGCAACAATAACAGTGATGTCCTCGTCCTTTACGCCCACACTGTTCAGCTCGGCCACAATAACCGGCAGGAATTCGAACGTGCCGCACAGACGGGTGATATCGCTGATGACAATGGTTACAGTTTCGCCTGCATGCACAATTTCGCGCAGAGGCTTGGTACCAATCGGGTTACGGATTGCTTCGGTAGTAGCGGCAACAACGTCCTCGCAGACGCTGGATTCATTGCCGTGAATATCATATATAACGCGCTCCTCGGGGAGCACTACCTCTTCCTGTCGTTTGCCTATTGGCAGAAAGTATTTTTTCATCGACATCCCTCCATTTGAAAAAACTATCTTTATTATACATGAAATCAGCTAAATATACAAGCTGACAGTAAAACTGTAAAGAAAATTCAGCCTTTGTCTAAAATTGTGTTATAATACTACTATATGAAAGCGAGGTTCCCATTATGAAGAAAACTCTTATCGCCTATTTTACACGCACAGGCATCACCAAAAAGCTGGCCGAGGACACCGCCAAGCAAACCGGCGCCGACCTTTTTGCTATCGAGCCGGTAAAAGAATATTCCTCCTCTTATCTTGTCTGCGTAGGCCAGGCCAAGCTGGAAAACCTGCAGAACGCCCGTCCTGCGATGAAGGCTAAGCCGCAGAACCTGCAGGATTATGACACCATTGTGGTGATGTTCCCTATCTGGTGGTTCACCTGCCCCAATATCATCCTCACCTTCCTGGAGGAAAACGACCTGAGCGGCAAAACAGTTATCCCTGTCTGCACCTACGGCAGCAGCGGTAAAGGCAGCAGCGAAAAGGCTATGACTAAAGTTTGTAAAAACGCAACATTCAAGCCCTGTATCGAAGCAACCGGCCTTAAAGACAAGGCTGTTGCAGCCATCGCCGCAGCAATCGAAGAAGCATAAAAAAATATAATAAGCGTAAAAATAAGGCTTCCGCAGTTTGGCAACACCTTACTGCAGAAGCCTTTTGCTTTATAATTTTTCAGGATATGCTTACGGCTTTACGCATAAAATACGTTGCGTAAGATTTGTCAGCACGTTGATAGCATTAGCCAGCGCGCTGTGGTCAAAGTGCATATCGCGGTCATGCAGACGCGGCTCCAAATTACAGCCTATGCCCAGACTGGCAGTTTTCAGCTGCGGACGCTCCTGCTTAAAGAAGTTGAAGTCCTCTCCTACCGTAATATTGGCAGCAGGAATCAGTCCCCCCGCTCCCAGCTCTGCGGAAATTACCTCCTGCGTCAGCGCCAACAGTGACGGGTCAGCCTCCGCCGCCGGGCAGGTGCCTACGATATGACAGTCCGCCTCCGCGCCATACACCTTCGCCGTATTCACAACGATTTCCTCCACCTTGCGGCGCAGCTCCAGCATCTCTGCGTTCGACGTACTGCGCAGGTCAAAGCCGATGCTTACCTTGTCGCAGATAGCGTTGAGCGAGCCTGCACCGCCCATGAAGCGGGTAGTCTTGATACTGCCGCCCAAAAGCGGGTTGCTGTGCAGCGCGTTGATGGCATTGACGATAGCGGCACCGGCATCAATAGCGTTCACGCCCAGATGCGGCTGGGAGCCGTGCGCTGCCAAACCGCGGATTTCGCCCTCCATCAGGGTGCAGGCCGTCCAGTTGATCTGCGCGATAATCTGACCGCTGCGTGCCATATCCTTCGGCATTACATGGTAGCCTAAAGCGTACTGCACATCATCCAGCGCTCCTGCCTCCAGCATTGCCAGTGCGCCTCTGCCGATTTCCTCCGCAGGCTGGCAAAGAATTTTCACGCGGCCGCAGGCAAGCCCCTGCTCTTGCAGCAGCTTGGCTACGCCTAAAGCGATAGTCATATGCGCATCATGACCGCAGGCGTGAATAGGCTCCAGCGAGCCATCCTCGTTTTTAAACAGCAGGCAGTCCATATCGGTGCGTACTGCTACCGTAGGTCCCGGCTTGCCGCTGTCCAGCACAGCGGTAAGTGCGGTAGTACCGCCGACGTTTTCTGTTACATCGTAACCAAACTTACGCAAAAAATCTGCCAGAAAAGCGGCCGTCTTAACTTCCTTGAAGGCAGGCTCCGCCAGAGCATGCAGCTTGGGCCATACCTCATTAATATGTGCTTGAATATCCATAATAAAAACCACCTTTGCATAGAGAAAAGGCCAACGGCAAAGCTCCCGCAGGAGTTTTGCGCGTTGACCATGAGCTCATTATTTATTATCCCAGCCTAAGTATACAGAACCGGGGAATTTCTTCTCGATGAATTCTGCATTTTCCTTAGATTGATATGCTTCCTGGAAAATCTTCAGACGCGGATCGTTCAG
>ERZ1673738.1198-NODE-1198-length-40591-cov-5.487493_pt1 | contig 40591 bp, 30 predicted proteins | sample MGYA00580198_ERZ1673738 | MGnify/ENA primary metagenome ERZ1673738 (study PRJEB41218, sample SAMN15661784) | gut metagenome | host: Homo sapiens | place: Canada: London | collected 2015-08-20/2019-03-30 | study: EMG produced TPA metagenomics assembly of...
ATTGCGAAAAATTGGGAATGATTCCGAGAAAGAAAAATACCGCGCTGCGGATGGGGTATTATCTGACTGGATGCAGCGTGCTGGATGCAGCGTGGAGGACGGAATGCTCCCATCCGCAGTCATCCGCAATGTAAAAAGCGGGGCCGTGATACGGGCTGCGGGCTCCGCTGTTGTGCGGCTGCACGGGGAGACGGGGGAAAACGGACTGGGTGCTTTGGGCGTGTGGGATGCTTTTCTCGTGCACAGCTATAGTGAAACGTTTCGGATTCCGCGGCTGAACCCGCGCGGTTGGCTGTACTCACGCAGCGTCGAAAACCTGTTTTGGGCGCACCGGCCTGTCCGTGCCCGCCGCGATGCGCCTGTCCGCGCCCGCGTGATTTACTCGGGCAGACTGATGGGCGAGGCAGCGGGCTTCGCGGCAAAGCTGTGCCGTGACGCAGCATTGTGCCCCGGCGGGATGTACCGAATGTCTGAACGAGCCGGTGCAGCTTATGGCAGCAGCCGTAAATCATACAGAAAAAGACTCCGGAGCGCCATGAAGGTGCGGCCGGACAGAAAGAGGGAGAACGAATGAGAGAGTTGTGGTACCGAAAAGAGGCGGAGGGCTTTGGGGAGGCGCTGCCTCTGGGAAACGGAAGCCTCGGCGCAATGGTGTATGGCAGGACTCAGCGGGAGAAAATTTCTTTGAATGAGGATACGCTCTGGTCGGGTTTTCCGGGAGCAGGCAGGCCGCGCGGCACGCCGGAGGACGTGCGCGGGGCACGGGAGCTTCTGCGCACGGGAAAGGAGAAGGAGGCCGAGCGGACGATTTGGGAGAAGTGCCTGTCCGACTGGTCGGCGGCGTACCAGCCCGCCGGAACGCTGTGGATCGAGTTTTCCGGAGAGGGCGAGACGACGGATTACCGCCGCAGCCTCTCGCTCGGGCGGGCTGCGGCGCTGACGGAATACCGCCGCGGCGGCTTTTCCTTCCGCCGCGAGGCGTTCTGTTCCTTCCCGGATCGTGTGCTGGCGATCCGGTGCGTTTCGGAGCAGCCGGACGCGCGGGCGGTCATTTCCCTCGAGCTGCCGCATCCCTCGCGTCCCGCCGGTGCAGAGGGGGTTCTGGCAGTGCGATCGATTGCCCCCGTGTTTTCCGCTCCGTCCTATTTCAAGTGTTCGGATCCGATTGCGTACGACTCCTTTGAGGAGAACCGCGCGCTGTCGTATGCTGTTGCCGTCCTGCCGGTTGCGCTCCGGGGAAGAGTGCAGGTCGAACAGGACAGGGTGGTCCTCGAGTCGGGAGACTTCGTGCTGCTCGTCTCGATTGCGACCAACTTCGAAGGCTTTGATCGCCAGCCGCGCGAGAGTGCGATCGATCCGCTCGCCGTCTGTCTCGACCGCGTCCGCGCTGCCGCGGCCCTTGGCTTCGACGCGCTGCGCGAGCGCCACGAGGCGGATTATCGCAGTCTCTTTGACCGTGTTTCCCTGACGCTTGGCGGAGAGGATCGTTCCTTCCTCCCGACGGACGAGCGGCTGCGCAGAAACGAGGAGGATCACGCGGACAACGGTCTGGCGGCGCTTGTGTTCGATTACGGCCGGTATCTGACGATTGCAAGCTCCCGCCCGGGTTCGCAGCCGTCGAACCTGCAGGGAATCTGGAATGAGGAAATGCGTGCGCCGTGGAGCTCCAACTATACCATCAACATCAACACACAGATGAACTATTGGCCTGTGGAGGCGTGCGCCCTGCCCGAATGCCATGAGCCGCTGTTTGATTTTGTCGAGGGCCTCGCGAAGAACGGGGCGCGCACAGCCTCCCGCCTGTACGGCTGCCGCGGCTGGTGCTCCCATCACAACAGCGATCTCTGGCGGCTGAGCGAACCCGTCGGCGGACCGAATCCCACACCGGATTCCGTGGGCTGGGCGTACTGGAGCCAGAGCGGCGCTTGGCTTGCCCGCGACCTGTGGCAGCACTATGAATATACCGGGGACTTGGATTTTCTGCGCGCGCACTGGGAGACGCTGCGCGGCGCGGGACTTTTCCTGCTCGACCGGCTGGAACCCTCGGACGGCGATCTGATCACGCCGATGTCGACCTCTCCGGAAAACCGGTACCGTCTGAACGGCGAAATCTGCTGCCTGTCGGAAAACTGCGCCGTCGATGTGGCGATTACGATGGATTTGCTTTCCATCTGCACGCGTGCGGCGCGTCTGCTCGGCACGGACGAAGCTCTCGCGGAGGAGATGGAGCAGGCGCTTGCAAAGCTCAAGGGGTATTCCGTCGGATCGAAAGGGCAGCTTCTGGAGTGGGACTGTGAGCAGGAAGAGCCCGAGCCGCAGCACCGCCATCTTTCGCCGCTGTACGGCGTGTATCCGGGCAGCTCGATCGACGCCTCTTCGCCCCGGTGGTTTGCGGCGGCGGAGCGGCTGATGCGCACGCGCGGCAACGACGCGACGGGCTGGGGCATCGCGTGGAAGGTCAATGTCTGGGCGCGGCTCAAAAACGGCGAGGAGGCGAAGGATTGCCTCGACAAGGCGATGCGTCTCGTCGAGACCCCCGCGTTCTCCTACGGCGGCGGGGGCGGCTTGTACGCCAACCTCCTCGACGCGCATCCTCCGTTCCAGATTGACGGAAACTTCGGCATTGCGGCGGGAATCGCCGAAATGCTCGTGCAGAACGGCCCGGACGGCCCGGAGCTTCTTCCCGCCGTTCCGGCCGCGTGGAAAAGCGGAAGCGTCCGCGGCCTGCGGATCAAGGGAGGGCAAAGCGTGAGCTTCTCCTGGCAGGACGGACGGGTGACGCAGACGGAAAGAACATGAGGCATCCCGTGCAGAGGAAAACACGGACAGAAAACGGGACTGACTGCGATCCCATTGCCGCCCAAACGCGCTGATACGCCTCCGCAGCTTTTTTGATGACGCCGGGACGGCAGCGGCCTCCGGCGGAAGTTTCCTGCGCACGGCGTGTTCCGCGCGGAAGAAAAGCAAACGTAAAAATATGTATAATAAAATGAAAAATAGCGTCTTGTTTTTTCTTGACGGTATAGTATGCTAAAAATCATACCACTGTTTGGAATCGAAAGAGGAGGACGTCATGATCAAGCAGAAAACACCCTCGGGAAGCATGGCTTTTTTCCGTATAAGCGCCAATATTGTCCGTGCCGTGTATGCCGGGGAGGCGGTCCGGCCGGAGTATTCCGCCCTCGGCCTGACGCCGTGTGAAGACGGAAGCGGTCTGGAGGAGAAAAAGACGGCGGATGGGCTTTATTTGTCCGCGGGAAGGCTTGCCCTTTCCATGGAGACAGCCGCGGGAAAAATCACCTGGAAAAACGCGGAAACGGGAACGGTCCTGTTTGCAGAAGAGCGGCGGCTGCGTCCCGTGCCGGTGCTCAAAACCACGACGGGAGGGGAGCCCCCTGTCATTAAGAAAATCAAAACCGTCGACGGGGAGCGCACCGTCGCGGAAAACCTGCGCACCTTTACCGACCGGATGGCGTATGAGGGCGAGCTGCGCCTCACGCTGCCGGAGGGGACGTCGCTCCACGGTCTCGGGCAGGGGGAGGACGGCGTTTACGATTACCATGATCATGTGCAGTACCTGTATCAGCACAACATGCGGATTCCGGTGCCCTTCCTGGTCACCAATCAGGGCTTCGGCCTGCTGGTCGACTGCGGTTCCCCGATGGTTTTTGAGAGCCGCGGCGATACGGTCGTGTGGAAGCTTGACGCCGTGGAGCAGCTGGATTGCTATGTCATCGCGGGAGATACGCTTGACGAGATCCTCGCGGGCATGAGACAGCTTACCGGCGACGCGCCCCTGCTGCCGAAGTGGGCCTATGGCTACTGGCAGTCGAAGGAGGCGTATACCACGCAGGAGGAGCTTGTGCAGGTGGCGGAGGAATACCGCAGGCGCGGCGTGCCGCTCGACTGTGTGGTGCAGGACTGGAACAGCTGGCGGCCCGGTCTCTGGGGCGACAAACACCTGGACCCGGCGCGGTATCCCGATATGGCGGACGCATCGCGCCGTCTCCACGCGATGAACGTGCACTCCGTTGTCTCCATCTGGCCGAATATGGCGGAGGGTGCGCCGGATCATGAGGAGATGGCGCAGGCCGGAGCGCTGCTTGGCGATCTCTCGACCTACGACGCGTTTCAGCCTGCCGCCCGCGCGCTGTACTGGAAGCAGCTGACCCGCGAGCTCGTTCCCGCGGGCTTTGACGGCTGGTGGTGCGATTCGACGGAGCCGTTCACCGGTCCCGACTGGTGCGGGGAGAAAAAGCGTCCCGAGGAGGAGCGTTATCGTCTGGTGGCCGGGGAGCACAAGAAGTTCCTCGACGCGACGCAGGCGAATCTGTATGCGATGCGCCACGCGCAGGGAATCTGGGAGGGCCAGCGGGCCTCCTGTCCTGACAGGCGCGTGGTCAACCTGACCCGCTCGGGCTGCGCGGGCTCCCAGCGGTACGGGACGATTCTCTGGTCGGGCGACATCAGCGCCTCGTGGGACACCATGCGGAAACAGCTCGCGGAGGGGCTGAACCTCTGCATGAGCGGCCTGCCGTACTGGACGCTCGACGCGGGCGGTTTTTTCACGGTGAAAGACGACTACACCAAGCGCGGCTGCGGCAGCAGCGGCAACCCGAACCCGCTCTGGTTCTGGGCGGGGGAGTACAACGACGGCTGTCACGATCCGCGCTACCGGGAACTGTACACGCGCTGGCTGCAATACGCCGTCTTTCTGCCGGTTTTCCGCTCACACGGAACGGACACACCGCGTGAGATCTGGAACTTCGGGGAAAAGGGGACGATGTTCTACGACGCTATTGAAGCGGCCATCCGTCTGCGGTACCGGCTGATGCCGTACGTGTACTCGCTGGCGGCGGCCGTCACGCTGGACCGCGCCACCATCCTGCGCAGCCTGCTCTTCGATTTTCCGGAGGATCCGACGGCAGCTTCCCTGTCCGACGAATTCCTGTTCGGCAAATCGCTGCTGGTCTGCCCGGTCACGGAGCCGATGTACTGCCGCCCGGAGGGCGAGGCCGGGGAGAAGGTGCGCCGCTGCTGGCTGCCTCGGGGCGCGGACTGGTACGATTTTGAGACGGACCGGCTCTGCCGCGGCGGGCAGTATGTGGAGGCGCAGGCTCCCATCAGCCGGATTCCCGTCTTTGTGCGGGCGGGCTCGATTCTCCCCATGGAGAGCGGGCTTTCCTACGCCTCGCAGGAGACCGGAGCGCCGTTTGAAATTCATGTCTATCCGGGCCGGGATGGTTCCTTCCTCCTCTACGAGGACGACGGCGACGGCTGGGGCTGCGAGTCCGGCCGGTACAACCGGATTGCGCTGCGCTGGGACGACGCCGGTTCGACGCTCACCATCGGCGGCTGTGAAAATGTCTTCCCGCAGGGAATTCTCGGACGGGAGCTGCTGCTGATCCGGCACGGGGAGGCTCCGGTGCGCCGGACCGTTACGTACCGGGGCGCGGAAGAATCGGTTCGGTTGGCGTAAGCGCTGCTTCTTCCAAATGTTCGGCGCGCGGTGCGGAAAAGCAGGCTTGGTTTGCCGTGCCGCTGCGCAGCTGTTGCTTTTATATTTTGGGGATCCCCCGACGGAGTGTCCGCCTGGGGGGTCCCCTTTTTTGCCTTTCGGTCCGGTTCCGTTTTTTCCGCCGCGCCGGAGGAGCGTTCCGCTTGAAGGCGGAGGCCGGAAGAATATGAAAGAAATAAGAATTCTCTTCATGGCTTGCCCGGGGAGCGCGATGCTATAATGAACCTGACAATCGAGGCCGTGCCCGTGCATCCGCGGCGCGGCGGAAGGGAGACTGCAATGGAAAACGGGACCATGAGAGCCTGGGTGCTGGAGGAGCCGGGCAGGCTGGCGCTGCGCTCAATCGCGATTCCGGAGGCGAAAGACGATCAGCTTCTGGTGAAAATCGATCGGGCGTGCATCTGCAACGGATCGGATCCGGGCATTTATCACGGACGTCCCGCGTACGAGACGCCCTGTGTTTTTGGCCACGAGGGAAGCGGACGGATCGTAAAAGCGGGAAAGGACGCGGGAGATTTTTGCGTCGGTGAGCGTGTATTCTGGTGGTTCGAGATGGGCAGCTTCGCGGAATACCAGGCAATCACGCCGTCGCGGACAGCCGTTTTCCGTCTGCCGGAGTCGTTCGGCAGGGATGAGGCTCCCGTCATGGAGCTTGTCATGGCTGCCTGCCGGGCGCTTATGCGCCGTCCCGCGTGCGAGGGAAGACGCCGCCTGCTGATCTGCGGCCTCGGCCCCAGCGGGCTTGTGCTGCTGCAATACGCGAGAAAGCTCGGTTACACCCATATCGCGGGCTGGGATCTGTATCCCGCGCGGCGGGAGCTGGCCCTGCGGCTGGGCGCCGACGAGGTTTTCGACCCGCGGGAGCTTACGCCGGAGGCGATCGGACGCATGGAGCCCGCGGACTGTACCGTTCTGATGTACGGCGACGATAAGCTTCCCGGCGATACGGCACTGGATCTCGCGATGCTGGCCACGCGCCCGTACGGCCTTGTCGTCAGCTACGGACACCCGGAGCATGGGGCGCGGTTCTCCCCCTACCTGTTCCAGTCGCGGAATCTCACCCTGGTTCCGCCGGAGAACGATCTCGCCGTGATTCGGAAGGAGGGGAAGCAGGTTGTGGAGCTTGCCGCGCGCGGGGAAATCAACGTGACGGCCCTCATCAGCCATAGAATGTCGTTTGACGCGCTGGGAGATGTTTTCCGGGATCTGCTGGAGCATCCGGATGTGTACGGGAAGGTTGTGTACCATTGGGAGGAGGAAACGCTGTGAGCCAGTTTACCGTCGGCCTGACCGGCCAGACGATTGGAGAAATCATGGATTTTGCGTCCGTCATCCGCACGGGCAGGAAATACGGCGTCACCCATTTTGAGGTGTGGCCTCTGAACCTGCCGGGCAGCGGCCTCGGCTACCGCGGCCGTGAGGCGGGACCTGTCGCGGAGCTGCTTGCGCGGGAGGGCGCGTGCGTCGACTGTGTGACGCTCGAGGCTGCCTTTGTGCAGGAAGCGGTGCGGGACAGGGCGCTGTATATCGATATGCTCAAGGGGGCTGTCGACGCTGCCTGTGCGCTTGGAGCAAAGCTTGTCAACCATTACTGTTATTTTATCAACCTGAGCGAAACGCCGGATTTCGACACGCTCGACCGTTATTGGGCGGAGCCTCTTTCCTACGCGAAGGAAAAGGGAGTCACGCTTGTGCTGGAAAACGAGGCCCATGACGCGACGCGCCATCCGGAGACGATGGCCGCGATTGTCGAGCATTTCGGCGACCCGGCCTTCCGCACCAATTTTGACGCCGTGAACTATTTTCACGCGAGCGAGGAGGGGTTTCCGGACGCGTATGAGATTCTGCGTCCCTATATCGGCTATGTTCATCTGAAGAACGCCTGCCTTTTCCGTGAGGGAGCGGGGCAGGACGAACGAGACCGGGGAGCGCCGATGTCCGGGCTGCACGAGGGGAGACCGCTGCAGTACGCGCCGATTCCGGACGGCAGCGTGAACATCGGCGGGCTTCTGACGCGCATCGCGGAGGACGGTACGTACCGCGGACCGTTCACGCTTGAGCCGCACACGACCCCGGAGCGCGTGGAGACTTACTGCGCGCGGGAGACGGCCTGGCTGAGAAAGCACGGTTTTATGGCATGAGCAAAGCCGTCCGGAAAACGGGCGGAGAAAGAAAAGACGGATTTTGTCCGGCGGCGCCGTGATGGCAAAGAAGGCCGCCGCGCGTTTCCGGCCGTCAGGGGCCGGGTATTTGAGAAAGAGAGGGAATGAAAATGCTGGCAGCAGTTGTGGAGGAGCCGGGAAGGCTCGTTGTCAAGGAAGTGGAGAAGCCCGTTCCGGGACCGCAGCAGTTTTTGATCCGGGTACTGGCGTCGTCGATCTGCAACGCGACGGATAATCATATTCTCGAGGGAATTTTCGACGGCTATCACGATCATTATCCGCAGATTCTCGGACACGAGGTCTGCGGCGAGGTGGTTGAGGTCGGCAGCGAGGTGACGGATGTACGCATCGGCGAGCGGATCGCGCTGTACACCCCGTACGGCGCGTTCGCCGAGTATGTGCCGGTGGACCGGTGGGGCTACGGCTTTGCGCGCGTTCCGGAGGGGATGAGCAATGAGCTAGCCAGTATCTGCGAGATGCTCGACGGCTCGTTCCGCGGATCGGTGGCGTGCGCCTCCATCCAGCCGGGAGAGAAGGTTCTGATCATCGGCTGCGGGCCGATGGGCCTGACGGCGACCGCCTGTGCCAAGATGTATGGGGCGCAGGTTACCTGCGTCGACCTCTTCCAGAACCGCCTCGACAAGGCGCTTGAGATGGGCGCGTCCCACGTGTACAACAGAAGCCGGATGAGCGCCCGCGAGATTGTGGACGCCATTCTCTCTGAGGTCGGGGAGATGGACACCGCGTTCATGTGCATTGCCCTGGACCGCAGTCCGGAGTGCGACGCCTTTTACATCCCGATTGAGACGCTGCGGGAGAATGGCCGCATGAGCGGCCTGAATGTGGAGGTCAAGCTTGAGCATCACAACCACACGATGAATCCCTTCCATATGAACCGCAAGAACATTCTGTATCATCATCATCTGACCCGCGAGGGTACGGTGGAGGACTTCCAGTTCGGCTACGACTGCGCCGCCGCCGGCCGGCTGCCGCTTGAGAAGCTGATTACCCACAGGATTACGCTCGACGAGCTTCCCCGGGGGCTGGACCTCTGCCACAATCATCTCGACGAGTGCATCAAGGTGATCGTTTACCCGCGCCTTTCGCAGGCGTAACCGTCCCGCCGATCGCGGAAGGCGTGCCGGAGAACGAAGAACCGTGCTTTTCCCGCCAGCCTTCTCTTTCGGAAGGCTGGCTTACGTGCTATACTGAATAAGAATACGCGCCGTGCTCTGCGGCGCGGGGAATCGCCGTTGTTTTGAGGGGAAGGGGAGAGGGGATTTGTACAAGGCCATCATCGTGGAGGATGAGATGTTCGTACGCATGGGGATCCGCATGTCCGTCGAGTGGGAAAAGCTGGGCGTGGAGATCGCCGGAGATGCGGAGAACGGGCAGGCGGCCTGGGAGCTGTATGAGAAGGAGCACCCGGATATTGTGCTGACCGACATCAAAATGCCTGTCATGACCGGGATTGAACTGATAGCCAAAATCCGCGAACGGGACAAACGCACCCGGATCGTCATTCTGAGCTGCCTGGAAGAGTTCAGCATGATCAAGGAGGCCATGTCGCTCGGCGTAACGGACTATATCCTCAAGCTGACGATGACGCAGGAGGATATGGTCGCGGTGATGGACAAGGTGATCGGTGAGCTCAAAATCTACGATGCTTCGGTTTCCGCCGGGGAATATTCCGAGAGCACAACGGAAAAACGGCTCATAGAGATCACCCATTACAACAAAACCCAGACGCTTCAGGAGCTTTCTCAGACGGCGCTCCCTTTCGATCGGAAAAATATGCTTCTGGCTGTCCTCGAGATCAACCACATGGACAGGCTGCAGGAGCAGTTCCGTGACAAATACGGCGACATCGTCCAGTATTCCCTGCTGAATATTTTCAATGAGCTGCTTGAGCAGTATATGAAGAAAGGGGTTGTCCTGAGCGAGAACGAGCGGACGTACCTGATTCTGGCCGGCAATGCCGCGAAGCCCGTCTCGATGGCGGAATTTTCCCTTGACGAGCTTCTGCGCGCCATCATCCGTACGCTTGACAAATATTTTCACATCCGTCCCACGGTGGCTGTCAGCCAGATGTGCGACGGTCTGGAACATCTCCACGCCATGCGTCTGCAGTGCAACGAGGTGCTGGAGTACCGGTATCTGTATCCCTCCGGAAGCATCCTCAAATATACCGCGGTCATGCAGCAGGATTTCGGGCAGGGGATCCGGGAGATCCTTTCCGAGATCCAGAAGCACTCCGTCGCTTTGAGCCGTTCCACCGACTTTCTCAGGGGGCTGGAGGAAGAAATCCTGCGCAGGCCCACCAGCCAGACGTGCGTGCGCCTGTTCGGCCAGATGGCGGAGCTTGAGATGAAGGAAACCTTCATGAGCGATCAGCAGAGGCTGCAGGTGATGCGGAACCTGCAGGAGAGCCTTGAGAGGAGCGAGAATCTGCCGGATTTGGCGCAGAATTATCTGCGCTATGTGCAGAGCCTCTCCGATCTGTCCGTGGACTCTGTCGTGTATTTGAGCAAGCCCGTTTCCATGGCGGTGGAATTCATCAAAAGGAATTACCGTCAGGAGATTCAGCTCAGCGATCTCTCTGATTACGCGCAGGTGAGCCCCAACTACATCTGCAGCCTTTTCAAAAAGGAGGTTGGAATGAACATCAGCAAGTACGTGATGGAATACCGCATCAAAAAGGCGAAGGTGCTGCTTCTGACCACCAACATGAAATCGTACGAGATTGCTGTCGAGACAGGGTTTGCCAACGAGAGCTATTTCAGCAGAAGCTTCAAAAAAATGACGGGTGTATCCCCGAGTGAATTCCGGAGACAAGAATATGAAGGTTCCATTTAATCAGTGCATGAACAGAAATTTCGGCGTCCGTTTGAAGACACAGCTTCTTCTGGTGTTTGCCGCCATCTTCACGTTGCTCATGGTGTGCGTCGTCGCGCTCACCTATCAGCAGACGGAGCGGATCGTCGAAGAGCAGACGGCCGAGCTGACCGGGCAGTATCTGGAGCAGAGCCGCTACAACGTGAAAACGTACGCGGAGCAGATCAACAAGCTTTTGTTTTCGCTCTCAAGAACGGAAGGAATCTCGGATTATTTCCGCACCGGCTGGCAGAACTCGGAGGAGACGATCCTGACGGCGGCCTCGATCTTCAAGGAAGTACGGGACACCCTCATCCAGTACGAGGAGGTTGATTCCGTGTTCTTTTACAGCGACGACGGCGTCGTGCTCGGCATCTCTCCGCTCAAGAACCTGATCCACTGCGATCCCCTCGCCGCCGGAGTGTATTTTGGCGGGCCGATCCAGGAGCAAATAGAGATTGCCTCCTGGTATCCGTTTTGGACGGGCGGATATACAAGCGCTGATTTTGGTTTGGATGAGCCTGATGAAGCAATCCCCTATATTACCGTGGCGCGCACCATCAACATCAACGCCGATCGCATCGGTGTGGTGATGATCAACATTCGGGAGACGGAATTCTACCGCGATATCTGGCAATCCCAGCAGGACACGATCGGAACGGGGCTGGTTATTGACAACGCGGGCACAGTGATTGCTGCGCCGCAGAACGATTTTCTCGGCGTCCCATACGGCGGAGGCATCCTGCCGCAGGAATGCGGCAACGCGATTGTCGGGGACCGGCAGATCAACTGCCTGCGGATCGAGGACGAGCCCGGCATGGACTGGGCGCTCGTGTATGAGATTTCGCTGGATTCTCTCTACCAGAATACGTATACGCTGCGCGATTTTTTCATCGTCACCTCGGTGGTAGCTTTGCTCCTTGGCCTGCTTATCGCGATGTACCTGTTCTATCGCATCAGCAAGCCGTTGGATCAGCTGCAGATTGCGATGAAAAAGATGCAGGAATACGACATCGGAATCAAGCTCGAGCAGCGCAGCCGGACGGAGCTGGGCCAGCTCGGCGCGCAGTTTGACGAGATGTCCAACAGCATCGAGCGCATGGTGGGACAGATTCAGACGATGGAGCAGGAAAAGTGTTACCTCGAGGAGCGGGTCCTGCAGTCACAGATCAACCCGCATTTCCTTATGAACACCCTGTCGAACATCAAATATATGGCGATGATCCTCAAATCCAATACGATCGTTGACTGTATCACCGCTCTCGGCAATATCCTGTCTCCGATTTACCGCAGCAGCGAGCAGGAGTGGAGTGTCGAGGAGGAGATGCGATACATTGACAACTACGTCAAGGTGATGAATTACCGTTTCGGCGGAAAAATTCAAATCCATTATCAGGTCTGCCAGGAAGACAAGCAGGCGAGGGTTCTGCGCTTTATTCTGCAGCCGCTGATTGAGAACTCCATTCTTCACGGCTTTGAGAATACATCGGAGGAGAAGAAGATTTTGGTTTCCATCCATGAAAGGGACGGAGGCTGGATTGTCGCGGTGAAGGACAACGGCAGCGGGATGGACGAGGAGAGGCTGCGCCGTCTCCGGGAGAGCGTGACGCAGCCGGAGGAGCTCACGCAGGAAAACCGGAAGAATCACATCGGCCTGAAAAACGTGTATCAGCGCCTGCGGCTGTTCTATGGCGCGGAATGCAGTCTGCGCATTGAGAGCGAGCCGGGGCTCGGTACGGAAATCACCATGACATTTCCCACGAAAATCAGGAGCGCTCCGGAGATCGTTGCATCCGAGGGCAGAGGATAGGGCTGCGGTCCTGTTTCCTCCAATAGCCGTACCGTTTGGCCGAAAAGGCCCGGTGCGGCTTTTTTATAGCTGCGTTTTCCCCGTCTGGCGGAAACAGGGAAACAGTTCGTCTGCTCCTCCCTTCGCGGCGGGCGCCGGTTTTCCCGGAGGACAGCAGCTTCCCGTGCAGCGCAGCAGCTCCCACAGAGACCGGCAGTCCCTGCCGAGGGTAACATCGAGAAAGAAATCTTAATTTTTTACATGTTGGGCGGAAAGAAAGAAAAAAATGCCTGCGTTTTTGGAAAAAAACCATAAGTTTTTTCATGTTGCCCCCGCGCTTTTTTTGATACAATTTCCTCAGTGAACGGGGATGAGGCCCCGCGGAGCAATCGAAAAAGCATGAGGAGGGAATTGCATGCGCACGAAAAACAGAGAGGGCGTGAAGCTTCTGCTGCTGGCGCTGCCGTTTGTGATTTTTGTCGCGGCGTTTAGTTACGTTCCGCTGTTTGGCTGGGCTTATGCCTTCACGGATTATCGGGTCGGCATGTCGCTCACGGAGGCGAACTTCGTGGGAATGGAAAATTTTCTCGCAATCTGGCAAAACAGGAACGAGTTCTTCCGTGTGATGCGCAACACATTCGCGCTGAGCTTCATCGGCTTAATTTTTTCTCCGCTGCCGATGGTGTTCGCCATCATGATCAATGAGGTCCGATCAACCAAATTCAAAAAGTTCGTACAGACCGTTACGACGCTGCCAAACTTTATCAGCTGGATTGTCGTTTTCACGCTGGCCTTCGCCATGTTTTCCTCGGACGGTATGGTGAACAACGTCATTAGGGCTTTCGGCGGCACCCAGACCATCAACCCGCTCGGCGACAACGACCATGCCTGGATGTTCCAGTGGGCGCTGGCTACCTGGAAAACGCTGGGATGGAGCGCCATCATTTACATCGCGTCCATCGCGGGCATTGATCAGGAGCTTTACAACGCGGCGCAGGTGGACGGCGCAAACCGTTTCCAGCAGATCCTCCATGTGACCATTCCGGGATTGCAGCCGACGTTCTTCGTTATTCTCCTGCTGCAGATCAGCAACATCCTGAGCAACGGCTTCGATCAGTATTTCATCTTCTATAATCCCCTCACGGCGGATAAACTCGAGGTTCTCGACTACTATGTTTACAAGATCGGCGTGCTGACAAACAATTATCCGCAGTCGATCGCGCTCGGTATGTTCAAGACCATCGTATCTATTGTTCTGCTGTTCAGCGCCAATGGAATCTCGAAGAAACTCCGCGGCGAGTCCATCGTTTGAGAATCGGGGAGGAGGTTTCCACTTATGGAGAAAAATCGATCCGCTGCCTCGAAGGCGATGAGCGTGGTGCTCTATGTCATCCTCACTATTTTCGCATTCCTGTGCATCTATCCGTTTTATTACATCATTATTTACTCGATCAGCGACGCGAACCAGGCGGCTTCCGGCCTCTTTCTTCTGCCTAAGGGCTTCAGCCTGGAAACGTACAAGGGATTGTTTTTGCTCAACGACATTCCCCAGGCTCTGCTGATTTCCGTCAGCAGAAGTATTCTCGGCGCAATCATCGCCATTGTCGGTTCTTCGTTCTTCGCGTATCTTGTCACCAACCAGAAGATGATCGGCAGACGCTTTGTGTACCGCTTTGTGGTTCTGACCATGTACCTCAACGCGGGTCTGATCCCCTGGTACATGACGATGAAGGCGTACGGCCTGCAGAACAATTTCCTGCTCTATATTCTGCCGGGCCTTGTCACCGCCTACTATGTGATTCTGATTAAGACTTACATCGAATCGCTTCCCAGGGAACTCGAGGAGTCGGCTCTCATTGACGGCGCGGGCATTTTCACACGCTATCTGCGCATTGTGATGCCGCTCTCGAAGCCCATCATCGCCACCATCGCCGTTTATGCGGTTGTTGGCCAGTGGAACGCCTGGACGGACAACTACTTCCTTATCTCCGATGCAAGACTGCAGACGCTGCAGATGATCCTTTACAACTACCTCAACCAGGCCAACCGCTTCCAGCAGATGTCAAGCTCGGCCATGGACGCCTCGGCGGCGGCGAGCATGATTACGCCCACCTCCGTCAAGATGTGCGTGACCGTGGTGGTCGTCATTCCCATCATGTGCGTGTATCCTTTCCTGCAGAGATATTTTGTGAAAGGTATCATGATGGGCGCGGTGAAGGGCTGAACCTGTGCGTGCACCTGATTCCGCGTTCCGGCGCGGCGAGAGGAGGAAAACCAGATGATCAGAGAACCGATTTCGCGGGAAGAAGTCATCCGGGCGATCGAGCGCACCGGCAGCGACCGAATCCCGCTGGTCTTTCACAAGTGGTGGGGAGAGGGGCTGCAGGAGCGCTACGGCGCCGCCCTCGACGAGATGGCCGCTCCCTTCCCGGAGGATATCTACACCGGATGGTATGTCGAACCCGGTACGGAGACGTCCCCGACCGCAAACCCGCATTACCGTCTCGGCTACCGTGACGACTACTCCGGCGCGGAACGCCACAGCATCGGCCGCGCGGCGGTGCTTCTGCCGGACTGGAGCGAGCTCGATCGTTTTCTCGCGGACTTTCCCGATCCGAACGAGCCCGGCACCTTCGACGCCGTGAAGGAGGACATGGAGAAGAACGCCAAAGGCCGCTATAAGCTTGGCTGCTGGTGGAAGGTTTTCCACGAGAGGCTGTGGACCATCCGCGGAATGGAAAACCTCATGCTCGACTACTACGACGCCATGGATGAGCTCAAGATCGTCGGCAGGCGGATTCTTGAGTTTGACAAGGTAATCATCGACCGCTTTGCCGCCCTCGGCTTTGACGGCATTTTTACCTCCGACGATCTCGGCCATCAGACGGGGCCGATGATGTCCCCGGCCGTCTTCCGCGAGCTTTATCTGCCCCTCTATGAGGAGTTTATCGATTACGCCCATCAGAAGGGCATGCACGTTTTCCTTCATTCCTGCGGCGACAATACGCTGCTGATGGACGATCTGATCGGGGCGGGACTCGATGTTTTCCACCCCGTGCAGAAGGGATGCATGGACATGGAGGAAACGGCCCGCCGGTTTGGCGACCGGCTGACCTTCCTTGCCGGCATGGATGTGCAGTATACGCTGCCCAACGGTACGCCGGATCAGGTGCGCGAGGAGGTCCGTTTCCTCAAGCGTACCTTCCACACGGAGCGCGGCGGTTTGCTGCTCGCAGCGGGCAACGGCATTTTGTCCGATACGCCGATCGAAAACATTGAGGCCATGCTCGACGAGATGAGCCGGGAATAACAGAATTTTTGGAAAGTGACGGCGTGGGCGGCGTCCGCCCGCTGTCCGGTTTACAGCGATAAAAACCATGAAACAGGAGGATTTGACATGAAAAAACAGACGTTACGCAGGCTTCTGGCTGCCGCCATGGTTGCGGCGATGGCGATGGGGATGGCCGGCTGTTCCAATTCCGGTGAGACGGCCTCCGGCGGCGATACGGGTTCTGCGGCTTCAACCGCCGACAACGGCGGCGATGCCTCCGGCGGCGGCAGCGCCTCTCAGGAGCCTGTCACCCTGACCGTCTGGAATACCGAGGTACAGACGCCCGGCGTCCAGGACAATCCCGTAGCCAACGCCATTAAGGAAAAGGTCGGCGTGGTAATGGATATTGTGCAGGGCGACGCGCAGAAGTTCTCCGTGCTGATGGCAGGCGGCGATCTTCCGGGCATCATCTACTCCAACAGCGCGCAGCAGGGCGTGGATTACAGCACCCTCGTCTCGAGCAAGCAGCTCATGGCGATGGACGATTTGATCGAGGAGTACGGCGAGAACATCAAGAAGAATTTCCCGGAGCGCGTCGAATACTCCAAAAAATTCCTGAGCAACGGCGAAGACAAGGTCTATTTCCTCCCTGTCCTGTGCTATGCGAAGGATGAGGAGAATCCGGATATCAGCTACACGATCGAGAACGTCGGCCTTATGGTAAGATGGGATATCTACAAGGCCATCGGCTGCCCTGAGATCGAGACGACGGATGATTTCCTCAACGTCCTCAAGGAAATGCAGGACTATGCCAACGAGAACGACCTGGCCGAGGGTAAGACGGTATACGCCATCAGCGGCTGGAGCGACTGGGGCCTGTGGCCGTGGTGGCTTGCCAATGTCAGAGAGATGGGCTACCTTGACCTGGCAAACGGCGCCATCGTTAACCGCGAGACGCTCGAGGTCGACGTCAACTACAATACCGAGGCGTTCTGGGATTCCCTCAAGTTCTATAACAAGGCGTACAATATGGGCCTTCTCGATCCCGAGGCGTTCACGATGAAGAACGATCAGTTCTGGGAGAAGTGCCAGAACGGCCAGGTGCTGATGGCTCACGCGAGCTGGCAGACCGATTGACGGACCATCGCGGCCCCGGGGCCGGCGGGGAAAGACTCTGCCGGGTCCGGGGCCCGCTCCGTTTTCGGGGGGAAGGGCCTCCCGCCGGGGAAAGCCGGGCCCGCAGAGTGCGCGAAGCGCGCACGGCTTTCCGCGTGAAACGGAAGCCGCCCCGCGGAAGGACGCGGGAGGGCCAGCCCCGGATGAACCTTGTTCTGAGAAAGGAAGAAATGCAATGATTCTTTATGTTGACGGCAGCAGGCGCGGCCACGGAGACGGCAGCGCGGCGCATCCCTACCGCACAATTTCCGACGCCGCCCGCGCGGCGTTTCCCGGCGACGAGATCGTTGTCGCGCCCGGCGTTTACCGCGAGACGGTGCAGCCGGAGCGCGCGGGAACGGAAACGGCCCGCATTGTTTACCGCTCCGCGGAGCCGGGCGGCGCGGTGATCACCGGCGCGGAGCCGGTAGGGGGCTGGGAGCCGCTCGGGGACGGCGTGTGGACGGCCCGCGTCGCAAACGCCCTGTTCGGCGAATATAACCCTTATACCACGCTCGTCTCGGGCGACTGGTTCATCGCCGGTTTCCTGGCCCACACGGGAGAGGTCTATCTCAACGGCAAATCGCTCTATGAGTCGGATTCGCTCGAGGGCGTCCGGCATCCGCAGAAGTCGAAGGTCTCCTGGGATCCGGAGTTCTCCGTTTACACGTGGTACACGGAGCAGGATGGGGCGCGCGATGAGACGGTGCTCTATGCCAACTTCCACGAGTATGACCCGAACCGCGAAAACGTGGAGATCAACGTCCGGCGCAACTGCTTCTTCCCGGCGCGGGAGCACGTGGATTATATCACGCTCTCCGGCTTCACGGTGCGCCAGGCGGCTACGCAGTGGGCTCCGCCGACCGCCTTCCAGGACGGCATGGTCGGCCCGCACTGGGCGAAGGGCTGGATCATCGAGGACTGCGAGATTTCCCATTCCAAGTGCAGCGGCATCTCCCTCGGCAAGTATCTCCAGCCGGAAAACGACAACAAGTGGCTCAAGTGGAAGCGCAAGGACGGCACGCAGACGGAGCGCGACTGCATCTGTCAGGCGCAGTGGGAGGGCTGGAGCAAGGAGACGATCGGCTCCCACATTGTGCGCCGCTGCCACATTCACGATTGCGGCCAGACGGGTATCGTCGGCCATCTCGGCGGCGTGTTCTCCCTCATTGAAGAGAACCACATCCACCACATCAACAACAAGCAGAATCTTGCCGGAGCGGAGATTGGCGGCATCAAGATGCACGCCGCGATTGACGTCGTGTTCCGCCGCAACCATATTCATCACTGCACGCGCGGCCTGTGGCTCGACTGGCAGGCGCAGGGCACCCGTGTGACGCAGAACGTCTTCCACGACAACTGCCTGCCCTATGACTATAACGCAAACCTCGACAATTCGGTCGGCATCGGCGAGGACCTCTTCGTGGAGGTTTCCCACGGCCCGACGCTGGTCGACAACAACCTGCTGCTCTCCGATCACGCGATCAAGTGCTGCAGCCAGGGTCTCGCGTTCGTCCACAACCTGATCGCGGGTTCCATCACCGCTGTCGGCAAGGGCGTGAACAACGGCAGCGTGACGCTTCCCTCGCCGCGCTTTACGCCGTACCACCGGATCCACCGAACGGAGGTTGCGGGCTTCATGACCATTCTGCACGGCGATATGCGGTTCTACAACAACATTTTCGTGCAGCGGCCCGTCCGTCCCGGCATCAAGGCGTTCGAGGATCTGTACAGCACGTATGAGGATCAGTGGACGGACCACAACACGACGGTCGGCACGAAGCCGTACAACGGCTACATGACGGAGGAGGAGTTCGACGCCATGTTCGAGGGCTGCTGCGGCATGGGCTCGCCGGCCACCGACCGCTACTATCTGCCGCTTCCCGTGTGGACGGGCGGCAACCTTTTTGTCAACGGGGCCGTGCCGTGCGATAAGGAGCGCGATTTCACCGTCGCGGAGAAACCGGTCACGCTCTCCTGGGAGGAGACGGAGGGCGGCTGCCGCCTTGTCACCAATCTGGCGGAGGTCATTCCGGCGGCGTCCTGCTCCCTCATCCGCACCGAGGCGCTCGGCATGGCCTTTGAGCCGGAGGAGCGCTTTGAAAACCCGGACGGCAGCCCGATTGTGTTCACGGAGGATATCTGCGGCAGGACGAGAGGAACGCGCGTGGTTCCCGGTCCCTTTGCGGATCCCGCCGACATCGGAGAGGTTCTGCCGGGCGTTTGAGCACGCGGCGCACACATCATAGGGAGGGCGACGAAAGATGATTCACAAGAGCGACAGAGACTGGGAAGCAAGCAGGGAGCGGTTTGCGGCGCTGTGGCGGGGCGAGGTCCTCGACCGCTGCTGCATCGCGGTGACGGCGCCGAGGGACGGCGCGGCGGCTCCGCAGCCTGTCTGTTCCTCCCTCGAGGAAAAATGGTTTGATCCGGACTGTATCTACCGGAATGAAATGGCACGCATGGAGAGCCTCGCCTACTACGGCGACGCTTTCCCGTGCCTCTCGCTCAACTTCGGCGCGGGCGGCAACGCGGCATACTACGGCTCAAAGCCGGTGCTTCGCCCCGACACGGTCTGGTTCGATCCCTGCCTGGAGGACCCGGAGGACTATGAGACGCTGGAGATGACGGATCCCTTCGGCATGCTTCAAAAGCAGCTGGAGGTCGCGGAGAACCTGGCGGCGCGGAGCCGCGGCGACTACCTCGTGTCGATGCCGGACAACTGCGTCGCGATCGACGCGCTGGCGCATCTGCGCGGTTCGGAGAATCTGCTCTGCGATATGCTGACCGATCCGGATGAAGTGCTTGCCGCGTCCGCCAAGCTGATTGAGGGCTGGAAAAAGACGACGATGGCCTTCCATGAGGCCATCGGCCGCCATCAGGACGGAAACTGCATCGGGTGGCTTACCACCTACGCACCGGGCCTGCATGCGCAGGTGCAGTGCGATCTCGGCGCGATGATCTCGCGTGATTTAGTGGAGAAATTCTTTCTGAATGAGCTCCGAGAGGCGTGCCGTTTTCTCGAGTACAGCCTGTATCACCTCGACGGAATTGAGCAGAAGCGCTTTCTCGATCTGATTCTGTCGGTGCCGGAGCTCAAAATGATCCAGTGGACGAGCGTCGACGGCCAGCCGCCCGCTCTCGCGTCGATCGAGAGCCTGCGGGCAATTCAGGCGGCGGGAAAGGGCCTGCTGCTCAACCTTCCGGCGGTTTATGTCAAGGACGTTCTCGAGCAGCTCTCCCCCAAGGGATTGTACATCGTTACGACGGCTCCCGACGAGTCGTCCGCCAAGGCTCTCGTCGATCTTGCGTTCCGCGCGAGATAAGGCGGGTTCCGGACAGCAAAACAGCCCCCTGCGATTTCACATCGCAGGGGGCCGTTTCAATGTTTCAGTATTTCCGTGTCTCAGCGGGTTCCAGGTGTGCTTATTCAGCAGCCTGCTTGCCGGCAGCTCTCATTTCCTTGACAGCGGCCTGCGCAGCGGCGAGGCGGGCGATCGGCACGCGGAACGGGCTGCAGGAGACATAGTTGAGGCCGACGTTATGGCAGAACTCGACGGAGGTCGGGTCGCCGCCATGCTCGCCGCAGATGCCGAGGTGGATGTCGGGACGGGTCTTACGGCCCAGCTCGGCAGCCATCTTCACCAGCTTGCCCACGCCCTTCTGGTCGAGGTGAGCGAACGGATCGGACTCGTAGATCTTGTTCTCGTAGTAGTAATCGAGGAACTTGCCGGCGTCGTCACGGCTGAAGCCGAAGGTCATCTGGGTGAGGTCGTTGGTACCAAAGCTGAAGAACTCAGCCTCCGTGGCGATCTCATCGGCGGTCAGAGCGGCGCGCGGAATCTCGATCATCGTGCCGACCTTGTACTTCATGTCGAGGCCGGACTCGGCAATGATCTTGTCAGCCGTAGCAACGACGACGTCCTTGACAAACTTAAGCTCCTTCACCTCGCCCACGAGCGGGATCATGATGTAAGGAGTGATGTTGTACTTGCCCTTCTTGGTGACGTTGATCGCGGCGTTGATGACAGCCGTGGTCTGCATCTCGGCAATCTCCGGATAGGAAACAGCCAGACGGCAGCCGCGGTGACCCATCATCGGGTTGAACTCATGCAGGCTCGCGATAACCTCGTGCAGGCGCTCCACGGTGATGCCGAGCTCGTCGGCGATCTCCTTGATGTCCTCTTCCTTGGTGGGGAGGAACTCATGGAGCGGCGGATCGAGGAAGCGGATGGTAACCGGGCAGCCTTCCATGGCCTCATAGAGAGCCTCGAAGTCGCCCTGCTGGTACGGCATGATCTTCGCGAGAGCCTTCTTGCGGTCCTCGGTGTTGTCGGCGACGATCATCTCGCGCATAGCTTTGATTCTCGTCTCCTCGAAGAACATGTGCTCGGTGCGGCACAGGCCGATGCCCTGCGCGCCGAAGGAACGGCCCTGCTTGGCGTCGCGCGGCGTGTCGGCGTTGGTCCAGACCTCGAGCTTGCGGTACTTGTCCGCCCAGCTCATGAAGCGGCCGAAGTCGCCGGAGATGGAAGCCGCAACGGTCGGAATGGCCTCGGCATAGATGTTGCCGGTGGAGCCGTCGATGGAAATGTAATCGCCTTCCTTGATGGTCAGGCCGGCGAGGGTGAACTGCTTCTTCTCATAGTCGACAACGATGTCGCCGCAGCCGGAAACGCAGCAGGTGCCCATGCCGCGGGCCACAACGGCCGCGTGAGAGGTCATGCCTCCGCGAACGGTCAGGATGCCCTCGGCAACGACCATGCCCTCGATGTCCTCAGGGGAGGTCTCCAGACGGACGAGAACAACCTTCTCGCCTCTCTCATGCCACTCCTTGGCGTCCTCAGCGGAGAAGACGACCTTGCCGCAGGCGGCTCCGGGGGAAGCGGCGAGACCCTTGCCGATGACCTTGGCCTTCTTGACGGCCTCAGCGTCGAACTGGGGATGGAGCAGAGCGTCGAGCTGCTTCGGCTCCACGCGCAGGACAGCCTCTTCCTCGTCGATCATGCCCTCGTCCACGAGGTCAACAGCGATCTTCAGAGCAGCGGCGGCGGTGCGCTTGCCGTTTCTGGTCTGCAGCATATAGAGCTTGCCGTTCTCGATGGTGAACTCCATGTCCTGCATGTCCTTGTAATGCTTCTCGAGGCGATCCGCGATGGCGGCGAACTGATCATACACCTCGGGCATATCTTCCTTCAGCTGGGAAATCGGGGAAGGCGTGCGAACGCCGGCCACGACGTCCTCGCCCTGGGCGTTGATGAGGTACTCGCCGAAGAGTGCCTTCTCGCCGGTGGCGGGGTTACGGGTGAAGGCAACGCCCGTGCCGGACTTGCTGCCGGAGTTGCCGAAGACCATCGCCTGCACGTTGACGGCGGTGCCCCAGTCGTAGGGGATCTCGTTCATGCGGCGGTACACATTCGCGCGGGGGTTGTCCCAGGAACGGAAAACGGCCTTGACGGCTTCCATGAGCTGAACCTTCGGGTCCGTCGGGAAGTCCTCGCCCTTCTCCTCCTTGTAGAACGCCTTGAAGCGGTTCACAAGGTCCTTCATATCGTCGACGTCGAGCTCAACGTCGAGCTTGACGCCCTTCTCGGCCTTCTTCTGGTCGATGATCTCCTCAAAACGCTTCTTGGAAAGCTCCATGACAACGTCGGAGAACATCTGGATGAAGCGGCGGTAGGAGTCATACGCAAAACGCGGGTTGTTCGTGAACTTGGCGAGACCCTCGACGACCTCGTCGTTCAGGCCCAGGTTCAGAATGGTGTCCATCATGCCGGGCATGGAAGCGCGCGCGCCGGAACGGACGGAAACGAGCAGCGGGTTCTCCGGATCGGCGAACTTCTTGCCGCAGATTTCCTCCATCTTGCCCAGGTACTCGTAGATCTGCGCCTGGATTTCATCGTTGATCTGGCGGCCATCCTTATAGTACTGGGTGCAGGCCTCCGTGGAAACGGTGAAGCCCTGGGGAACCGGCATGCCGGCCTTGGTCATCTCAGCAAGGTTGGCGCCCTTGCCGCCCAGGAGCTCACGCATGTCCTTGTTGCCTTCAGAGAACAGGTACACAAACTTGTGGCTCATGATAATTACCTCCTAAAAAGTTTTGGCTCAATGAGCATCATTCCGAATGCAAAGTCTGCTTTCATTGCTCATCCTGTATTATAACAAAATCCGGGAACAAATTCCATATGATTTTTGCAGAAAACAGAGAGAATATTTTGTGCTTCCTCTTCCCAAATTATGATTCTTTCGCCAATCTTCTCTTTATTTTCTCCTCAGAGGGGAATTGTCTTGCAAAAAGTGTTGGATACTGCGATAATAAAGATAAAATGGGGGGATAGGTTTTTTCCGGCAAAGAAGCGGCCGGAAGATAACAAAGAGCAATATTTCGGAAGGATAATCCTTTCGGTATAAGACGGACGCGCAAAAGCCGCCGGCAGGAGCAGAGAAGGCTGCCGGTGCGGCAAAACGCGGTTTGTGCCGGGAGCTTCCCGGCGCCGTTTTACCGGAGGCCAAACATCACGATCGTCGAGAAGGGAGAATGCAAGTGAATCTTCACGGGAAGGACATCAAAATTTTCTCTGCGGGTGCCAGTGAGAGCATGGCGCAAAGGATCTGTGAGTGCCTCGGCCTGGGGCTGGGAAAATGCGAGGTGGGACGGTTCAGCGACGGCGAGACGAGCGTCTCCCTGCTGGAGAGCGTGAGAGGCTCGAGCTGTTTTATCGTGCAGTCCACCTGTGCGCCGGTCAACGACAACCTGATGCAGCTGCTGATTATGATCGACGCGATGAAGCGGGCGTCGGCCGGCTGCATCACCGCGGTGGTGCCGTATTTCGGCTACGCGCGCCAGGACCGCAAAGCAAAAGCCCGCGACCCGATTTCGGCAAAGCTGGTGGCGGACCTCATTTCGACGGCGGGAGCCGACCGCGTCGTTTCGATGGATCTGCACGCGTCCCAGATTCAGGGCTTTTTCAACATCCCGGTGGATCACCTGCTCGGCGCGCCGATTCTCGGCAGATACATGAAGGAGCGCGTGGGGCAGGATGAGGGTGAGTACGTCGTGGTATCCCCGGATCTCGGCTCGGTGACGCGTTCGCGCAATTTTGCCGCGCGCATCGGCTGCCCCCTTGCCATCATTGACAAGCGCCGCCAGCGCGCCAACGAGAGCGAGGTTATGAACCTGATCGGCGAGGTGCGCGGCAAGCGCGTCATTCTCGTGGACGACATGATCGATACGGCGGGCACGCTGTGCAACGCGGCGAAGGCCGTCATGGAGCACGGCGCGAAGAGCGTTACGGCCTGCGCGTCGCACGGCGTTTTGTCCGGTCCGGCGCTGGAGAGGCTCCGGGAGAGCCCGATCGAGGAGGTTATCCTGCTCGACACCATCGAGCTTCCTCCGGAAAAGCGCCTTCCCATGATTCATCAGCTCTCCGCGGCTCCCGTTTTTGCGGAGGTCATTTCCCGCATCAACGAGGATAAACCCGTCAGCCCTCTGTTTGTCTGAGCCCGACGGCGGACGCCGCGCCCTCTTATCCTCATATATTCATATATACGTATATACGGAATATACGGGGATTCGGATGCTGCGATACCGGAATGCGCCGTGGATACCGGAATCGTGCCGTACCGGAACCGGCGCGCCGGACGCGGGCTGGCTTCCCCGATGAAGCAGCCGGTGCAAAAGAATAGCCGTCCATGCAAAAGAATAGCCATCCACAAGAAAACCGGCCTCAAAAGGAGCGATTCCCGCTTCCTTTGAGGGCCGGTTTTTTGTGCATGTATTTGGTTTGGCGCAGCCGTTCTGCGGCAGTCCCTTCAGCCGCCCCTTTCATTTTACGGAAGCAGCTTCATCGTATCGCTCGCAGCTTTTCGGGAAACACCGCGTACAGAAAAACGAAAGGAACGTGAGGCCGCTTTCCCGTACCGGAGAAGGAGGCCCTGCGGCCTGTGAGCGGCGCAAAGCGGTCTGCGGTCGGCGTAAAGCGGTTTACGGGCGGCGCAGAAGGCACGGGCCCGGGCGGTTCAGCCCGGCACGGAAACAACTTCCGAGTAATCGGCGGAGACGTAGGCCTCGACGTCGCCGAACTGGATTTTACGCCAGCCGCCGTCGGCCTCGCCGAGATAGACGAAGCGCTCGCCGGGCTGGGCGCTGCCGATGGATCCGTAGTTGGTGCCGGGGCCCTCGCGGACGTTGAGCGTGCTGCCCTCATTGACGTTCACAACCTGCACCATATCGATCAGGCGAACGGTCAGCTCGGGCACAACCACAAACGGAATGGTAATGGAAGCAGGCTCCGTGCCGCTCCCGGCGGCGGAGGACGAATCGGACGCCTGAGAGGATACAGCGTCTCCGGAGGAAGCGGTTTCCCCCTTCTTTCCGCAGGCCGTCAGGCCGAGCAGCAGGCACAGCGCAAGCGCCGCACTGAGAATCCGATAGCTTTTCATGTTAGTGACCCCGCCTTTCCATATTCCTCCTGTCCACAAAAACGGGAGACGGTGTTCCGGGCCGAACGCGCCCGGTTTTCGACGATGGTGCCGCCTCCCGGCGTATGAGGGTATATTTTTATTATACCTGGAAAAGTGGGAAAGTAAAATGAATTTATTGTAACATTTGCTGGATGTATCGTCCTTTTTTGAGTTTGCTTGCGCTCCGCAATCCTCGTCGGCCAAAGGAGCGGATCGGGCAAAAAAACGAAATCTTGCGGTGAAAAAAGGGAAAAGAAACAAAACTGCAAAATGATACAGAATCGCCTTGAATTCCCGTTCGAGATCCTGTACAATGAAAGCTGTTCCGATTTGATAAAAAATGAAAGAAGATACGTAAAAAATTGTCGTTTCCGTTTGGAAAAAGCGGAACGGCGGAACAGGTGGTGAGATCTTGGCACAGGAAACGCTGGACAGGATCCGGCAGGCCGAAAAGAAGGCCGAAGCCCTCGAGCAGGAGGGCCGGCGCGAGGCGCAGGAGCTTCTGCGGCGCGAAAAGGCCGAAGCGTCGGCCAGGGAGGACACGCTTACGCAGAAGGCTGCGGCGAAGAATCGGGAGCGGATCCGCGCGGCGGAGCAGGAGGCCGAAGCCGTGCTGCGGCAGGCGGACGCGAACGCCGGACAGGCGATCGAAGCGCTGCGTGCGCAGGCGGAACAAAACGGGCAGGCGGCCGTGGAGGCCGTTCTGCGGCGGCTGGCCTGACGGCCGCGGGAAGGAGGAACCGGATTCATGGCAATCGTACAGATGCAGCGCATCCGCGTGTGCGGGCTGCGGCGGCAGAGGAAGCATATCCTCGAGCTGCTGCAGAGGCGCGGCGTCGTGGAGATCGACGAGCCCGACCGGCAGGAGGAGGGCTTTGAGCTCGCGGACATGTCCCCGCAGCGCTCGTCGCTCGAGAAGGAGCTCCGGCTTGCGCAGGAGGCGCTGCAGCTTCTGCAGGACGCCGTCCCGGAGAAGAAGCCGCTGCTCTCTCCGCTCGCGGGACGAAAATCGCTGACGGAGCAGGAGCTTATGGACTTCCGCGCACAGAGCTCGCAGACGGTGGGGCTTGCCAAGCGCGTGTGCGCCGCCGCGAAGGAGCGCGAGGAGGTCCGCGCCGCCCGCATCCGCCTCGAAACGGAGGAGGAAGCGCTCGCGCCGTGGGCGTCTCTCGACGTACTGCTGCGGGAGAGGGGAACAAAGGCCGCGGCCGTCTTTGCCGGGACGCTTCCCGGCGAGTGGACGCAGGCCGCTCTCGAGGGCAGGGCGGAGCCGCTTGCCGTCTCCGCGGAGATTGTGAGCGTCCTGCAGGACCAGACATGCGTGTTCATTGTCTGCCTCAGGCGCGACCGCGACGAGGTGGAGCAGTTCCTGCGATCGCTTGGCTTTGCGGCCCCGGCCGCGGCGGGCAAGACGCCTCCGGCAAAGCGGCGCGAGGCCATCGCGCAGGAGAAAAAAGCGCTCGACGCGCGGGAGGAACAGGCGAAAAAGGAGCTCGAAACGCTCGCGGAGCACCGCGGGGAGCTGCAGCTGCTCGCCGACAGCCTCACGATGCGCATTGAAAAATACCATATGATCGATCGCCTGCAGCAGACGAAGCATACGTTCGTGTTTTCCGGCTTTGTGCCCGCGTCCGCGGGCCCGGCGCTGGAGAAGGAGCTGGAGGCGTGCGGCGCGGCGGCGGAGCTTTCCGATCCGACCCCGGACGACAATGTGCCGGTGCTGCTCAAAAACAACAAGTTCACGGAGCCCGTCGAGGGCGTGCTCGAGTCGTACTCGATGCCCGGCAAGGGCGAAATAGACCCCACGCCCGTGATGGCGGTGTTCTACTATTTCCTGTTCGGCATGATGCTCTCGGACGCGGCATACGGCCTTATCATGGTGATCGCCTGCGGCCTGTGCCTGCTCAAGTTCAAAAACATGGAGCCGGGCATGCGCAAGAGCCTTCGGATGTTCTTCTTCTGCGGCATTTCGACCGCGTTCTGGGGCTTCCTCTACGGCAGCTTTTTCGGCGACGTGGTGGCGGTGTTCAGCAAGACCTTCCTCGGAAACGAGGTGGTGCTCGCGCCGCTGTGGTTCGCTCCGGTGGATGACCCGATGCGGATGCTGATGTTTTCCATGCTCGTCGGCATCATCCAGATTTTCACGGGCCTCGCGCTGTGCGGCTACCAGCTGCTGCGGCAGAAGCGCGTAAAGGACGCGATTTATGACGTGGCTTTCTGGTATCTGCTCGTCGGCGGCCTCATCTTTGCGCTGCTTTCATCGGACATGTTCTCGCAGATTGCGAAGATGGACAAGCTCCCGGCGATTTTCGGCACGGTGGGCGGCGTGTGCGCGGCCATCGGCGCGATCGGGATTCTGCTCACGGGAGGCCGCGAGTCGAAAAACCCGGTCAAGCGGCTGTTAAAGGGCGCGTACGCTCTTTACAACGTGACGGGATACCTCGGCGACATTCTCTCCTATTCGCGATTGCTCGCTCTCGGCCTTGCCACGGGCGTTATCGCGGAGGTTATCAACTCGATGGCCGTCATGGCGGGCGGCGGGGTCGTCGGTTTCATCGCCTTCCTGATTATCTTTGTGTTCGGCCACACGGTCAACATCGGGATCAACCTGCTCGGCGCGTACGTGCACACGAACCGCCTGCAGTTTGTCGAGTTCTTCGGAAAGTTTTATTCCGGCGACGGGAGAAAGTTTGCCCCGTTTGCCGACCACACCAAATATTTTAAAATTCGAGAGGAGAAATAAACAATGGATCAACTCGGTATGGCTCTGGCGCTTCTGGGCGCGGTTCTCGCGGCACTTCTGGCAGGCATCGGTTCGGCAATCGGCGTCGGTATGGCGGGTCAGGCGGCGGCAGGCGTCGTCACGGAGGACCCCGGCAAGTTCAGTAAGCTCCTGATTCTCCAGCTGCTTCCCGGCACGCAGGGCATTTACGGCTTCCTGATTGCGTTCCTGACACTCTCGCAGATCGGCGTCATCGGCGGCGGCAGCGTGGAGGTTTCCACCACGAAGGGCATGCTGTATCTGCTCGCTTGCCTGCCGATCGCGTTCGTCGGCCTGTGGTCGGCCATCCGCCAGGCGAAGGCGGCCGTCTCGTGCATCGGCCTGATTGCGAAGCGCCCTGACCAGCTCGGCAAGGCGATCATCCTGCCCGCGATGGTTGAGACGTACGCGATTCTCGCCCTGCTCGTCTCCATTCTGGCCGTCTTCGGCATCACTCCTCTCGCCCTGTGATGCGGGGGAAAGGAGCGCACCATGACGGGAATTGACAAAATCGCGGCTGAGATCGAGGAGAGCGGCCGCGCTGCAGCCGCGGAAGCGCTCGCAAACGCCCGCCGCGAGGCGGAAGCCTTTTCTGCCTCGGAGGCCGCGCGCGGAGAAGCGGAGCGAACCGCTGCCGCGCAGGAAACGGATGCGCGCTGCCGCTCGATTGCGGAACGGGCCGCGTCCGGCGCGGCTCTGCGGGAGCGCCGGGCCGTCCTCGCGGAGAAGCAGAGGCTGCTCGGCGAAACGCTGGAACGCGCCCGGCAGGCGGCTCTCGCGCTGCCGGACGACGACTATTTCGCCCTGCTGCTGCGCATGGCAAAGCGGTATGCCCTGGGAAAGAGCGGCGAGGCCGCGTTCTCGGCCCGCGATCAGAAGCGGATGCCGAAGGATTTTCCGGCGAAGCTCGACGCGGCGGCAAAGGAACTGGGAGGCTCTCTCACCGTCTCGAAGGAGCCGTGCGACATCGACGGCGGTTTTGTCCTGCTTTACGGCGGGATGGAGGAAAACTGTTCGCTCACGGCCCTGTTTGACGCAAACCGCGAGGACTTCCTCGACGCGGCGCGGGCCGCTCTCTTCGGGGAGGGCTGACGCATGGCGGAGAAGGATTTTGCCTACGCCGTCGCGCGCATCCGCTGCAAGGAGCTGACGCTTCTCGACGGAGCCTTCCTGGAGCAGCTTGTGAGCGCGCGGGACGAGGACGAATGCCTGCGGCTCCTCACGGAAAAGGGCTGGGAGTCGGCCCCGGCGGAGGAGATGCTTGCCGCCGAGGAGGAAAAGACGTGGGCGCTGATCCGCGAGCTCGTCCCCGACAGGCCGGAGCTTTTCGACGCTCTGCTGTACGAGGCTGATTTTCACAACATGAAGGCGGCGGTCAAGGCGGTGTTTATGAACGCCGATCCCGCCCGGCTGTTCCTGCCCCGCGGCACGGCGGATGCGATGGAGCTCTACCGCGCCGTGAAGGAGCGCGATTGGGAGGCTCTTCCGGAGCATCTGCGCGAAGCGGGCCTGGAGGCCTTCGATACGCTGCTGCATACGCGCGACGGCCAGCTCTGCGACGTAATTCTCGACCGTGCCGCCCTGGACGCGATCCGCGCGGCGGCGAAGCGATCGGGCAGCGAGCTGCTCGAATCGTGGGCTGAGCGGCGCGTCGCGGCGGCCGACATGAAGACGGCGGTCCGCTGCGCGCGGACGAAGAAGCCGCTCTCGTTTGTGCAGCGGGCCCTCGCGCCGTGCGCCACGCTCGATGCGGAGGCGCTCGCGCAGGCGGCTGCGGAGGGCGAAGAGACGCTCGCCGCGTTTCTGGCGGGCACGCCCTACGCCGAGACGGCGAAGGCGCTCGAGGAATCATTTTCCGCGTTTGAGCGGCGGTGCGACAATCTCCTCATCGAGGAGATCCGCCCGCAGAAATACAACCCGTTCACGATTTCGCCGCTCGCGGCCTATGTGTTGGCCCGTGAGAACGAGGTGAAATGCGTGCGGGTGATCCTCTCCGGCAAGCGGAACGGCCTGCCCGAGGAGTCCATCCGTGAGAAGGTGAGGGAGACGTATGTATAGGATTGCCGTAGTGGGCGACCGCGACAGCGTGTACGGCTTCGCGGCGCTGGGTCTTTCCGTCTTTCCCGCGGAGGACGAGACGGAGGGGGCGCGGGTGCTGCGCCGCCTCGTCGAGCAGGAGGGGGAGCCGTACGCCGTGATCTACATCACGGAGGCGCTCGCCGCGAAGCTCGAGGAGGAGATCGATCGGCTGCGTGAGCGGCGCTTTCCGGCTGTTATCCCGATCCCGGGCGTTTCCGGGAACACGGGGGCAGGCCTGCGCGCCGTCAAGAAGAGCGTGGAGCAGGCGGTCGGCTCCGATATTATTTTCAATAATTAAGACGCGCGGCAGCGGCGCGCTGTGTCCCGCGGGGAGTATCCCGGCGGGCGGCGGCCGTCCGCCGGCGCTTTGGCCTCGTCCGGAGGCGGCGTGCCTTTCGGACGGAGACTTTCACGAAAGGGCAGGAGAAAGAGGATGAGCAAGGGAACCATCAAGAAGGTGGCCGGCCCCCTCGTCATTGCGGAGGGGATGCGCGACGCGAGCATGTTCGACGTCGTGCGCGTCAGCCGGGAGCGCCTGATTGGGGAAATCATAGAGATCCACGGGGATCAGGCTTCGATCCAGGTGTATGAGGAGACGAGCGGCCTCGGCCCCGGCGAGCCGGTGGAAAGCACGGGCGCGCCGCTCTCGGTCGAGCTTGGGCCGGGCCTGATCGGCAGTATTTTCGACGGCATCCAGCGTCCGCTGGTGCGTATCATGGAGGAATCCGGCAACAACCTGCACCGTGGCGTGGAGATCCCCTCCCTCGACCGGGAGAAGAAGTGGACCTTCGTGCCGAAGGCCGCCGTGGGCGACACGGTGCGCGAGGGCGATATCCTCGGCGTGGTGCGCGAGACGCCGATCGTCGAGCAGAAAATCATGGTGCCGCCCGGGGTGAGCGGAACGGTCGCCTCGATTGAGGCGGGCGACTTCACCGTGGAGGACACGGTGGCGGTGCTTCATAATGAGAACGGCGGCGAGACGAAGCTGACGCTCATGCAGAAATGGCCGGTGCGCGCCGGCAGGCCGCACGCGGGCAAGCTGCCGCCGGATATGCCTCTCGTCACGGGCCAGCGCGTCATCGACGCGATGTTCCCCATCGCGAAGGGCGGCGTGGCCGCCGTGCCGGGGCCGTTCGGCAGCGGCAAGACGGTCGTGCAGCACCAGCTCGCCAAGTGGGCCGAGGCGGACATCGTAGTCTACATCGGCTGCGGCGAGCGCGGCAACGAGATGACGGACGTGCTCAACGAGTTCCCGGAGCTGAAGGACCCGAAGACGGGCTACTCGCTGATGGAGCGCACCGTTCTGATTGCAAACACCTCCGATATGCCCGTCGCGGCGCGCGAGGCGTCGATTTACACGGGCATCACGATTGCGGAATATTTCCGTGACATGGGTTACTCGGTCGCGCTGATGGCCGATTCGACGTCCCGTTGGGCGGAGGCCCTGCGCGAGATGTCCGGCCGTCTCGAGGAGATGCCCGGCGAGGAGGGCTACCCGGCCTACCTCGGCAGCCGGCTTGCGCAGTTCTACGAGCGCGCGGGCCGCGTGCGTACGCTCGGCAGCGAGCCGCGGGAGGGCGCGCTCTCCGTCATCGGAGCCGTTTCGCCTCCGGGCGGCGATATCTCGGAGCCTGTCTCGCAGGCGACGCTGCGCATCGTCAAGGTGTTCTGGAGCCTCGATTCCGGCCTTGCGTACAAGCGCCATTTCCCGGCGGTCAACTGGCTGACGAGCTATTCGCTCTACACCGACAACATGGGCGGCTGGTTCGACGAGAACGTCGACCCCGACTGGATGAAATTGCGCCAGCGGCTGATGGGTCTTCTGCAGGACGAGGCCGAGCTCGAGGAGATCGTGAAGCTCGTCGGTATGGACGCGCTCTCGGCTCCCGACCGTCTGAAGCTCGAGGCGGCGCGGTCGATCCGCGAGGACTTCCTGCATCAGGACGCCTTCCATGAGATTGACACCTACACGCCTCTGCACAAGCAGGATATCATGATGCGCCTCGTGCTCGACTACTACGACGAGGCGACGGCCGCCCTCGGCGAAGGCATTGCGATCGACGATCTGGTGGCCCTGCCCGCCCGCGAGCGGATCGGCCGCTTCAAGTACACGCCGATCGAGAACGTCGACGCGGCGTATGAGGAGACGCGCCGCGCCCTCGCGAAGGAGATTGCGGATCTGCACCAAAAGGAGGATTTCTGATGCCGAAGGAATACAGAACCATCCAGGAGGTCGCCGGCCCGCTGATGCTCGTGCGCGGCGTGGAGGGCGTCACCTACGACGAGCTGGGCGAGATTGAGCTTGCGAGCGGCGAGAAGCGCCGCTGCAAGGTGCTCGAGATCGACGGCGGCAACGCGCTGGTGCAGCTTTTCGAGAGCTCGACCGGCATCAACCTGAGCAACAGCCGCGTGCGCTTTCTCGGACGCAGCATGGAGCTCGGCGTTTCGGAGGACATGCTCAGCCGCGTGTTCGACGGCCTCGGCCGCCCGATCGACGGCGGTCCGGAGATCCTCCCGGACAAGCGCATGGACATCAACGGCCTGCCGATCAACCCGGCGGCCCGCAGCTATCCGCAGGAGTTTATTCAGACGGGCGTTTCGGCCATCGACGGCCTGAACACCCTCGTGCGCGGCCAGAAGCTGCCGATTTTCTCGGCCAGCGGCCTGCCGCACGCCCAGCTGGCGGCGCAGATTGCCCGTCAGGCGAAGGTGCGCGGCACGAGCGAGCCGTTCGCCGTTGTGTTCGCGGCCATGGGCATCACGTTTGAGGAGAGCAGCTTCTTTGTGGAGAGCTTCCGCAAGACGGGCGCCATCGACCGCACCGTGCTGTTCATCAACCTCGCGAACGACCCAGCCGTCGAGCGCATCGCGACGCCGCGTATGGCGCTGACCGCCGCGGAGTACCTCGCGTTTGAGCGCGGGATGCACGTGCTCGTCATTCTCACCGATATTACGAACTACGCCGACGCCCTGCGCGAGGTTTCCGCCGCGCGCAAGGAGGTGCCGGGCCGCCGCGGCTATCCGGGCTATATGTACACCGACCTCGCGTCGCTCTACGAACGCGCCGGACGGCAGAAGGGCAAGGCGGGCTCCATCACGATGATCCCGATTCTGACCATGCCCGAAGACGACAAGACCCATCCGATCCCCGACCTGACGGGCTACATCACGGAGGGCCAGATCATCCTGAGCCGTGAGCTGTACCGCCGCGGCATCATGCCGCCGATCGACGTGCTGCCGTCGCTGTCCCGTCTGAAGGATAAGGGTATCGGCGAGGGCAAGACGCGCGCCGACCACGCCAACACGATGAACCAGCTTTTCAGCGCTTATGCCAGAGGCAAGGACGCGAAGGAGCTCATGACGATCCTCGGCGAGGCGGCCTTGACGGAGATCGATAAGCTCTACGCGAAGTTTGCCGACGAGTTTGAGAAGGAGTACGTCTCACAAGGCTACGAGGCGAACCGTGATATTGAGGAAACGCTGGCCATCGGCTGGAAGCTGCTTTCGATTCTGCCGCGCTCGGAACTCAAGCGTATCAAGGACGAGTTCCTCGACCAGTATTATGGCAAGGAGTAACGCGCGAAGGAAAGGAGGCGAGGCGGCTTGGCCGGAACGCATGTAAACCCGACGCGCATGGAGCTGACGCGCCTCAAGCGCAAGCTCGTCACCGCCGTGCGCGGGCATAAGCTTTTGAAGGACAAGCGCGATGAGCTCATGCGCCAGTTCCTCGATCTGGTGCGCGAGAACAAAGCGCTGCGCGAGCGCGTGGAGGAGGGCCTGAAGACGGCGAACGCAAACTTCGCGATGGCGCGCGCCGCCGATCGCGGGGCCGTGCTGGATGTGGCTCTCATGACGCCGAAGCAGGAGGTACAGCTTGAGGCGGGCGTGAAGAACGTGATGAGCGTCGAGATTCCCGTCTTTACGGTAAAGACGCGCACTCCGGATCCGAACGATATCTATTCCTACGGCTTTGCGTTCACGTCCGGCGACCTTGACGTGGCTGTGCGTTCGCTCGCGGACCTGCTGCCGGATTTGCTGCGCCTCGCGGAGGTGGAGAAATCGTGCCAGCTCATGGCCGCCGAGATCGAGAAGACCCGCCGCCGCGTCAATGCGCTCGAGCACGTGATGATCCCGGACATGCAGGAGAACATCCGGTATATCACGATGAAGCTCGACGAGAACGAACGCAGTACGCAGATCCGCCTGATGAAGGTCAAGGATATGATGCTCAAGGAAGCCATCGAAGAACGCCGCGCCCGCAGTGGGGCAGGCAATGGCCCGGCAGGCTGAGCCTGCACGCAATGGCCCGCGCGGCAGCGGAGAAAAAACGGGCGGGCGAAACGTTCCTGTTAGAACGTTTTGCCCGGCTTGCCGCGAAGCGGAAAGACGATCGGGACTTGGTCTGTACATGTTCCCGTGGAGTTCGCAGGCTGCGAGAAATACACGGATTAAGCGGTGCAGGATGGTTTGTACCGGCTCCCGTAAGGATTTTGTTTCTGACTGTTTCCATAATGGTACAAAAAAGCAGCCGTCCGGAAATCTCCGGACGGCTGCTTTTTGGGTGCGGGGTGCGCGGTTGACAGGGCGGGGGCAGCGTGGTATGATATCAATAGAAAGGGGCGTTGCCGCAAGGCGGTCAGCCCCGGCAAATGGTCATACTAAATTACTGACCGCTTGGGGGCAGACCAAGCGGTCAGTACGCTTTTGGGGCTATGTAAATCATCATCAGAGCGATGATGATAAAACACACCGCGAAGCGCAGGGCCTTCGCCCAACGCCCGTGTCCCATACGCATCACCCCCTTTCACAAGAGGGTGGCTAACCGCCGTTTCTGCAACAGCGCCGCTTTTATGATAGCACAGGGGAAGAATGGTGTAAAGACGCAAATCGGATCGATAACAGCCGTCCGGAAATCTCCGGACGGCTGTCTTTTGTCAAAATTTCGTGAAAGGCAGCGCCTGTACGCGGTCAGCGGACGGTGCAGACGTAGTCGACGGACAGCAGCAGAGCGGCGCGTTCGCCGTGGCGCTGGGCGCCGAACAGGCGCTCGTCGGTGCGGACGTGGGCGGAAAGGGAGCGCATGCCGCGGGAGAACCGTTTCTCCCGAACAAATTCGTTCGTTTTTGAGGAGGAGAACACGGCGCGCAGGAAGGGTTCGCCGAGCGAGATGCCGTCCCGGCGCGCGAGCTCGGAGAAGAGCCGGGAAAACTCGTCGAGCCTGTTGAGATCGCGGATCACGAGGGATTGACGGCTGATGTCGTGAAAGCTGATGAGGCCGCCGCGGCGCTTGCCGTCGGTGTCCCATTCCGCGGCGAACAGGTTGCCGTAGGGGACGGAGTCGTCCCAGTTGCCGTCAAACGGGATGTCGTAGACGCCGCAGACGCGGCTGCCGCTGTGCTCTCCGCGGGAAATCTGGTTGAGAATGGCGGCTTTGAGACGGCTGCAGTTCCACTCGACGGCGCTGAGCAGCTCCCGCCTGCGCATATCGTCCGATCCGCCGTTCCGCATGGCCTGTCTGGCCTGTTCCTGAAAGCTCATGAGTTTCCCTCCGTTTTCTGTTCTTCTGATCACATATTCTGTTCCGAACAAGGCAGCACCAGGATTCGCCCGCGCGGCCTCGAAATTCTTTCGCACAATACGCACAGCGAGCAGGAGACGGCGCTGCATCCTCAGTGCGTTTCCGTTCCGTGCGTTCCCGGCGCACGGCGCGCAGGACACGGGATTGCCGGCAGCCTTATGATACACCATGGCCGCGGGGGAATTTGGGAATTGGCTGGGCGCGGAGTCCCGGCGCGCGGGTTAAAACTCAATGCCGCGGCGGGCGGCGAGGCCCGACTCATACGGGTGGCGCACGGCATGAATTTCCGAAATATAGGAAGCGAGGGCGAGAAGCTCCGGGGACGGGGAGCGGCCCGTGAGAACGACCTCAAGACCGGCGGGGCGGGTGCGCAGGAAAGCGAGCGCTTTATCCTCCGGGACCATGCCGAGGGAGATTGCCCCGACCAGCTCATCCAGGATCAGCAGATCGTAGCGGCCCTGCACGGCGGTGTCGGCAGCCAGACGGAAGAAACCGGACCAGAAACGGGCGGCTTCACGCTTTTCCTCGCCGTTCATCTGAAAGGTGAATTTGACGGTTTCCGGGCCGGGGAGCACGTCAAAGCCGTCGATGCGGGAAAGGGCGGCAAGCTCGGAGGAGGACGACGATTTGAGAAACTGAGCGAGCAGGACGCGCCCGCCGCTGCCGCACATCCGCAGGCCGAGCCCGAGGGCCGATGTGGTCTTACCCTTGCCGTCGCCGCAATATACATGAATACAGGACATTCAAATCCCTCCATACAGGAATTGCGCCGGATGAATGCGGAACAGGAACGCTGCACAGGCGTTTTCCGCTGTCCGCGGCGGCGCGGCTTTTGCGTCAGAGAGAAAACGCAGCGTCCGCAATGCCGGACGGCCCCGTTTTCTCTGCCGTCTCTTTTCCTTATTATTATACAGGGAAGAAGCGAAAATAGGAAGTCCCCGGCGGACGAAGCGATTCATATTTTATTCTTAAAATAATCATCAAACTGTTCCCGGTTCATCACATAGTTTTCACATTCGGCCCGCATAATAAGAATCACAAAAGGAAAACAAATACGGCAGACCGAAAGGACCGCCGGGAAAGGATGATAGAGTATGTATGATCCGATGAATCAGGAAAACAATCAGAATCTGAACAATCAGAATGCCGACCAGAATGCATCGCCAGTGCAGGAATCGCCTGTGCAGCATGCCGGTGAGCACAGCTACAGCCAGACCGGGTACGGCGCTTACTATAACGAATATCAGACGCCGTATGGCTCGCAGGAGCAGGGAGGCTACAGCCAGCAGGTATGGCAGGGAGGCCAGCCGAACGGTCAGACCGTGTGGGATGGCAGCACCTATCGTTACAGCCAGCAGGCACCGCAGCCGCCGAAGAAGCCGAAAAAGGAGAAAAAGCCCATGAGCCGCGGCAAGAAGCTGGCGGTGAAGGTGGTAGCGGGCGTGCTCGCATGCGTGCTTGTTTCGACAGGTTCCATCGCAGGATTCGCGGCGCTGATCAACGGCGGATACATCGCCGTGGGAAGCAGCGATTCCAGCTCTCCGGCGTTCACCATTAACAAGATGGTGAATGAGGATGACTCGGACGGCTCGTCGGCAAGCCAGACCTCCACCACAGGAGAACTGAGCCTGAATGAGATTGCGGAAAAGGTGATTCCGTCCGTGGTCTGCATTCAGAATTACCAGAAGACGAACCAGGGCTATTACTTCGGCGCCGCGGATGAAACCGAGGAGGACGCCGGAGAAGGTTCCGGCATCATTGCCACCGAAGACGGCTACATCATCACGAACGCCCACGTTGTGGACGGCGCGGATTCTCTGAAGGTCGTTCTGTACGACGGTTCCACGTATGAGGCGACGCTTGTCGGCAGCGACAGTGTGACGGATCTCGCCGTGATTAAGATTGAAGCGACGAACCTGGTTCCCGCTACGTTCGGTTCCTCTGAGGATCTGAAGGTTGCCGATCAGGTCATGGCCATCGGTAATCCGGGCGGCCTGCAGTTCAGTTCCAGCGTCACCGTCGGTTATGTGTCCGCTCTGAACCGCACCATCACCACGGAAGACGGCTACACCATGGAATGCATCCAGACAGACGCCGCGATTAACCCCGGTAACTCGGGCGGCGCGCTCGTCAACAAATACGGCCAGGTTGTCGGCATCAACTCTTCGAAGATCGCCGCCACCGGTTATGAGGGACTTGGCTTTGCCATCCCGATTGATACCGCGCAGTCGGTTATTTCCAGCCTGAAGGAGTACGGCTATGTCAAGGATCGCGCTGTGCTCGGCATCACCGGCCAGTACGTCGACAGCATGACGGCCCGTTTCTACGGTTATCCGTCGGGCGGCATGTATGTTGCCAGCGTCACGAACCCCTCTGTTTCGGAGGCCGGTATCACGCAGGGCTGCATGATCACCAAGATTGACGATGTGACCGTCGACAGCCAGACCGCCATCACGGCTTACCTGACGTCGAAAAAGGCGGGAGATACGGTAACCCTTGAGGTCTACAACGGCCTGAGCCAGCAGACTTTCACCGCTGAGGTGACGCTTGCCGAATCCACCGGCGAGTAAGGTCCAGGCGATTTTCAAAACTTTTCTCATCCGATTACAAGACTCTTTTTCATAAAATTCTTCCTCTAAACACCAAAGCGCTCCGGGAAACCGGAGCGCTTTGGTGCTTTTTGGACTTTTTTCGAGAATGCCCGCAAGCCGTAAAACCGGGTTGCGCTGTGTAAAAGGAGGCGGCACGGCAGCGGGCGCGTGCGAAGGAGGAGTGCGTTCCCCGGGCGTTACGCGCAGAATTCGGCAAGGCGGTAGCGTCCTTTTCCGGTTTTGCGCAAGACGCCTCCCTTTGGAAGCGATGTTGACGGGAAACGCGCCGCCGTCCCGGTGCAGACCGAAAATGTGGACGTCGCCGCTGACCACAAAGAGCAGATATTCGAGGCGCGCCATAGGGGAGGCGATCAGCTCGTGCTTTTCATAGGAAAAAAGCAGAAACGGCAGATCGGGCGTGTCAAACTGATCCTGCAGGCCGGTTGTGCGCAGGCATTGAGCAATGCGCTTGGGATCGGAAATTTTTTTCATGGGTTCTCCCTCCTCTCCCGTTTATTGTGCCATGCGGCACAATAAAGATCAAGAGACTCCGGTATAATGAAAAGAACGAACGCAGCGCCGCGCTGCGAATTTTTATGCCGGAAGGGACGAACCTATACACATCATCAAACAATCCCCTTCCCTGCGGGCGTGCGGGAGCGGCCATGCCGGTTCCCGGCCCTTGCTGCCTTCAATATAGCACAGCGGCGGACACGGCGCAAGAAGGGAAGCGTGCATTATTTACAGTTTTGCGCTGGTATCCGCTGTCGCTTTATATTATAATGGGGAAAAAGCCGCAGCAAAGAGGGGAGAAACCATGAAGGAAACGGAAAGAATCCGGCCGCAGGCCGAGGAGCGCTACCGCGCGGAGCTGGAGGCTCTGGCGGCGGCCGACGCGGGCAATAAAAAGCCGAAGGGCTGGAAGCTGAGTCCCCGCGCAGTCCGCGATTTTATTCTGGGACGCCGGGAGCCGCTCGAATGGGAGGGCCGGGAGCTCCGGATCGAAAAAAAGTATCTGGGCAACGACGCGCTTGTCGAGCGGTGCATCATCACGCTGGCGGGAAATCGCGGCCTGATGCTTGTCGGCGAACCCGGCACGGCGAAAACGATGCTCTCGGAGCTGCTGGCCGCCGCCGTCAGCGGGGTGAGCACGAATACCGTGCAGGGCACCGCCGGGACGACGGAGGATATGATCAAATACGGCTGGAACTACGCGCTGCTGCTGGCCAACGGGCCGACGCGGCAGGCGCTTGTCCCCGCGCCGCTGTACACCGGCATGGAGAAGGGGATCCTCACGCGGTTTGAGGAGATTACCCGTACTCCGGCGGAGATTCAGGACAGCCTCATCAGCGTGATGAGCGACAAGGTGATGAATGTCCCGGAGCTCGGCGACGACGGCCTGCTGTTCGCGCGTCCCGGCTTCAACGTCATCGGCACCGCCAACACGAGGGATAAGGGCGTCAATGAGATGAGCAGCGCGCTCAAGCGCCGGTTCAATTTTGAAACCGTCCAGCCCGTGCGCGACGTCAGGCTCGAGAAGCAGATCATCCTTAACGAGGTGCGCGCGCTCGCGCGGGACGCGGGCATCGGGGCGGAGCCGGACGAGGAGGCCGCCTCCATTCTCGCGGCCACCTTCCACGAGCTGCGGGAGGGCGTTTCGTCGATGGGACACCGCATCGACTCCCCCGGCAGCGTGATGAGCACGGCGGAGGCCGTCTCCGTCTACTACCAGACGATGATGTCCGCCTATTATTACGGCGACGGCAGAATCGATATGGGCTGCATGGTGCAGAACCTGACCGGCGCGGTGCTCAAGGAGTCGCGCGACGATCTCGAGAAGCTCAGAAGCTATTTCTCCACCGTGGTGCGGGATAAATCGGAACGGGAGGGCGGACTGTGGAAGAGCTATTACGAGGCGCGCAGGCAGCTGAAATAATCCCCTTTGACTTCTCCGCGCCGTGTCTGTACTTCCCGGTGCGCCATCACAGCCCCGCGTGCGCGTTTCATCTGCGCCGCGCGATCGGGCGCTACCGCCCGGACTGTATCCTGGTGGAGGGGCCGGAGAACGCGAACCCTCTGATCCCCGTGCTCGCGGACCCGGAGAGCCATCCGCCGCTTGCGCTGTACTACTCCTACCGGGACAGCGCGGGGCTGCTCAGCGAGGAGAAGGAGAGCTATAAATGCTATTACCCGTTTCTCGACTGCTCCCCGGAGTATATCGCCCTGCGGGAGGCCGCGGAGCGCGGCGTGCCCTGCCGTTTCATCGACCTGCCGTACGGCGAAATTCTGTTCGCCACGGCGGACGGGAGCGGTCTGCGCAGCCGGGCCGAGCGCCACGCCTATAACGACG
>ERZ1673738.1206-NODE-1206-length-40404-cov-38.252646_pt1 | contig 40404 bp, 35 predicted proteins | sample MGYA00580198_ERZ1673738 | MGnify/ENA primary metagenome ERZ1673738 (study PRJEB41218, sample SAMN15661784) | gut metagenome | host: Homo sapiens | place: Canada: London | collected 2015-08-20/2019-03-30 | study: EMG produced TPA metagenomics assembly of...
TCATCAAGATCGGCGCTCGCCGCGGCGACGCTGCTGAGATGGCAGTTCTGGAGCTTGTCTAAGCTTCTCTGACTGAATAAGATCAGTATCAAAAAGCCCTTTCCCGTCCGGGAGAGGGCTTTTTTCTGTTTTCGCCGCTTGGCATCGTCCCCCTTGCGTGATATACTGATACTGTTATGGTATGCAGATTTCCACAGGCAGGAGGGGATATGTTGAAAATCAAAGGATGGCTGCGGGCTGCGGCGCTGACGCTAACGCTCTGCCTGCTGCTGACCGGGTGCAGCTTCCCCATGCAGGAGACGATGCAGGTGGAGGAGCTGCTGCGCGCGCCCCGCCTTGCGGGCGATTACGGTGCGCTGCAAGCGGCCCTGAACGACTGGCTGGGGGAGAGCGCCCAGCTGAAATACCCGATGCAGGGCGACCTGCTTTCCCCCTTCGTCCTACAGGATTTTGACGGCGACGGCCAGCAGGATGCGGCGGTGTTCTACACCACGGTCCTCACCTCCAATGTATGCGTCGCCTTTCTGCGCAAGAACAGCGAGGGCAGCTGGCAGGTGAGCCAGACGGTAGAGGGTCTCGCCGACACGGTGGACAATGTCCGGCTGGCGCAGCTTCAGGCGGGCGGCACGGCCCAGCTGGTGGTGGGTTATACGGCTTCGCAGGAGGATTGTTATCTGGCGGTCTATTCCTACGAGAACGGCGAGGTGTCGGCCATCCTCGAGCAGGCCTATGAGCAGTACCTTGTGGAGGACATCACCGGCGGCGGCAACGAAGACCTGATCCTGATGTCCACGCAGGAGGGCAGCGGCGTCCAGATCGAGCTGCTGACCGTGGACAAGGACGGACGTTTCCAGCAGGTGGCCGTGATGGCGCTGTCGGGGGATAAATTCTCGGGCTGCGCCTCGGTGGCGGCAGGACTCGGTGCGGACGGCAGGCACTATCTGGTGCTGGACGGCTGGACGGGCATCTCGGGCAACAATCTGGCCTCGGTGCTGCTGCGGTTCGATGAGGAGAGCCAGCAGATGGTGCCTGCATCTCAGATCAGCAGCGAGGAGCTGTACAACGCCTCCCTGCGCAACGTACCCAACCTCGTGAGCCGGGATCTGGACGGCGACGGCACGGTGGAGATCCCCACCCAGCCCGACGAGGCAGGCCTGCTGAACATGAGCCAGAGCCGACGGATGGACTTCATCGTCTGGATGGATTACACTGCCGCCGCGCCGGAGAAGAGCTTCGGCCTTCTGGACGAGGAGACGGGCTGCTATATCGCCCTGCCCATCGAGTGGGAGGGCAACCTGATGCTGACCGACAGCGCGGAGGTGGAAGGTGCCGTGGAGCTGCGGACAGTGGACGAGAATAAGCTGGTGCTGACCATCCGGATGGCTTCTTCCAGCGAGAGCGCGGTGGGCTGGGTCCGCCTCGGCGTGGTGGCGTCCCGCCAGATGCAGGCAAAGCTCGGCCCGGATGTGACCATCGAGGACCCGGATTACCGGCTCTCCCGGTCGCTGTATCGGCTGAATTAGCCCTCTCGGGCCGGGCAGATCTAAGCTGACGGAGTAAAAATGATTTTTCGTAAAATGCCGGGCCTTGCGCACAGGGCAAGCAGGCGAGAAACGGAGGAACGATAATGGTCAAGGTTCTGGTAGTAGAGGACGAAGCCAGCATCCGGGAGATGATCGCGCTGAACCTGCGTCTGGCCGGAATGGAGGCTGTGGAGGCGGACAGCGCCGAAGCGGCTTTGCCGCTGTTGGAGCAGCGCCCGGGCTGCGATGCGGCCATTCTGGACGTGATGCTGCCGGGCATGAACGGCTTCTCGCTCTGCGAGACCATCCGCCGCACCGACCAGAAGATCGGCATCATCATCCTGAGCGCCAAGGGGCAGGAGCAGGACAAGATCCGCGGCCTGTCCATCGGCGCCGACGACTATATGACCAAGCCCTTCAGCGTCAGCGAGCTGCTGGCCCGGGTGGAGGCCCTCTGCCGCCGCGTAGGCCGTTCGGCCAGCACGGCGGCAGGGGAGCAGGCCCCGGTCTCGCTGGTAAGCGGCATCTTTGTGCTGGACGAGAACCGCCGCGTCCTGCTCAAGGCGGGCAAGCCCATCGAGCTGACGCAGGTGGAGTTCCAGATCATGGAGCTGTTCTTCCGCAACCCCGGGGTTGCGCTGGTGCGGGAGCGCATCCTGAAAGGGGTCTGGGGCGAAAACTACTTCGGTGACGTCAAGATCGTGGACGTGAACATCCGCCGTCTGCGGATGAAGGTGGAGGATGAACCCAGCCACCCGGCCCATATCCTCACAGTGTGGGGATATGGGTATCGGTGGGAGGAGTAAGGACGGAAAGGGAGAAAACGCCATGCGAAGCGGCATTACCCGGAGATGGCTGCGGGGCAGTCTGCTCATTACGGTGCTGCTGGTGCTGCTGGTGGAGGTCATGTTCCTCTACAGTGCCACCCGCAGCTACTACAACGGCGTCCAGCAGACCATGTACCGCCGCTTTTCGTCCATCACCGGCCAGCTCAAGATGTACACCGGTGAGACGAGTCAGAAGACCGCCGCCAGCCGCAGCGTAGCGCTGCGCCGGATGGTGGAGCAGTTTTCCGACAAGGACAAATACGAGTTCATGCTGCTGGACAGCTACGGCGGCGTGATCGCCTCGTCCAGCGGCACCGACGCGGAGGGCATCGTGACCAGCACCGACTTTGAACAGGCGCAGGAGGCTATGGACGGGCAGGGCGTCGCCATCTACCGCACCCAGAGCGGCGAGATGGTCATGGCGGCCTGCTGCCTCGTGCCCTATGCCGCCGAGGATGTGGCCGCGATGCGCCTCGTCACCAGCCTGACGCTGGTGGGGCAGCAGCTCAAGCGGACGGCGGTGGTGGCCCTTATCATGGGCACGGCAGTGCTGGCCTTTACCATCATGTCGGGCCTCTATTTTGTGCGGAGCATCGTGGTGCCGCTGGGGCAGGTGGAGCGCACTGCCGCCAGCATCGCCCGGGGCGAGCTGGACGTCCGTCTGCCCGTCACCGGCGACGAGCGGGACGAGGTAGACCGTCTGCGGGGCACCATCAACCGGATGGCTGAGGGTCTCGAGGAGACAGAAAAGATGAAGAACGAGTTCATCAGCTCTGTCTCCCACGAGCTGCGCACCCCGCTCACCTCCATCCGAGGCTGGGTGGAGACCCTGCGCACGCTGGACGACCCCTCGGACGAGAACTACCGCAAGGGCCTCGAGATCATCAACAACGAGACGGCCCGCCTCTACAACATGGTGGAAGAGCTGCTGGATTTCAGCCGCTTGCAGAACGGACGCCTCAAGATGACCTGCCGCCCCCTCGACCTCGTGGCGGAGCTGACCGACGCGGTGCTCTTCTGCGAGGCCCGCATCCAGCGGGAGGGGCTTGTGCTGGTGTACAATGAGCCGGAGGAGATGATCCCGGTCTACGCCGACCCCGACCGACTGCGGCAGGTGTTCATCAACATCATGGACAATGCCATCAAATATTCTGCCCCCGGCGGACGGATCACCGTCAAGCTCTGGGCCGGGGAGTACAAGGCCTTCGTGGAGATCCTCGATCAGGGCCGGGGCATCCCGCCGGAAGATCTGGAAAACGTCAAGACCAAGTTCTACAAGGGCAGCAACTCGGTGCGGGGCAGCGGCATCGGTCTGGCACTGGTGGACTCCATCATGACCGCCCTTGACGGCACGATGGACATCAAGAGCACGCTGGGCCGGGGCACTGTGGTGACGCTGGGCCTGCCGCTCTACAAAAAGTAAGATTTTGTCACATTTATGTGGTAAGATAGAGGCTAAAAAACGGACAGGAGAAATCCATTTTATGAATCACGAACCCAAGAAGGAATGCTTCAAGACCAGCGTAGGCGGTCAGGCCCTGATGGAGGGCATCATGATGCGCGGCCCGAAGCAGATCTGCTGCGCCGTGCGCAAGCCGGACGGCACCATTGAGACCAAGATCGAGGATACCCCCAAACACGGCATCTGGGCAAAGATCCCCATCGTGCGGGGCGCTATCTCGATGATCGAGAGCCTCATTACCGGCTACCGGTACATGATGTACTCCGCACAGGTGAGCATGGGCGACGAGTACGACGCCGAAGAGGAAGAGTCTGCCTTTGAAAAATGGGTGGGCGAGCATCTGGGCAAAAAGGCCGAAGACATCCTGATGGCCGGTGCGGCCCTTGTGGGCGGTCTGTTCGCCATCCTGCTCTTCACCGTTCTGCCCACGGTGCTGGTGGGCGGTCTCGGCAAGGTGGTCGTCCTGACCCGCTGGCCGAAGGTCATCCTCGAAGCGTTGCTCAAGGTCGCCATCTTTCTGACCTACATGGTGGCCATCTCCAAGATGAAGGAGATCCACCGTGTCTTCGAATACCACGGTGCCGAGCACAAGACTATCGCCTGCTACGAGGCCGGCGACGAGCTGACCGTGGAGAATGTCCGCAAGTATACCCGCTTCCACCCCCGCTGCGGAACCAGCTTCCTCATTCTGGTAGTCATCGTCAGCGTCTTTCTCTACAGTGTCCTGCCGTGGAGCAGCACCAGCCTCCGTGTGGTCTTCAAGCTGCTGCTTCTGCCTGTGGTCATGGGCATCAGCTACGAGCTGCTGAAATGGTGCGGCCGCTCGGATAACCTCGCAACCCGCATCATCCGCCAGCCCGGTCTCTGGGTGCAGCGGCTGACCGTCTTTGAACCCGACGACAGCATGATCGAGGTGGCCATTGCAGCCGTGACGCCCGTTTTGCCCGAAAAGCCGGAGGACGGAACATGGTGAGCGAAGGGATGCTGCCCCGGGCCGTCGTCCGGGAAGTGGAAGAGCGTCTGACGGCGGCAGGCTGTCCCGACGCGGACTTCGACGCCCGGGAGCTGTTCCGGCTGGCCACAGGTCGGGACGCCCGGCTCACAGACCGCCCGCTGGACGCCGACGAAGCGGCCAGACTGGAGGCGCTGACCCTCCGCCGCGCAGCCCGGGAGCCTTTGCAGTACCTCTGCGGCAGCTGGCCCTTCCTCGACTTTGAGCTGGCCGTGGGGCCGGGGGTGCTCTGCCCCCGTGCCGACACCGAGGTGGTGGCCGAAGCTGCTGCCGGGATGCTGGCAGGCGTGGAAACGCCGCGCGTGCTGGATCTTTGCGCCGGAACAGGCTGTCTTGGCCTCGGCGTCAAGCGGCTCTGCCCAGCAGCGGTCGTTACCTGCGTGGAAAAAAGCCCGGAGGCCTATGCCTACCTCGAAAAGAACACCCGTCTGGCTCTGAAGGGGCAGGGCGGCAGCACCGAAAATGTGTTGGATGCTTCGCCCTTTGAGGCACCGGCCTTCGACTGGGGCTTCCGGACTGCCCGCGCTGCGGAGCCGGTGGAGGGCGACCTCTTCACCTACTGGCAGACCCTGCCCGAAGGGCAGCTGGACCTCATCGTCTCCAATCCGCCCTACCTGACGGCGCAGGAGATGCGGGAGCTGCAGCCCGAGGTGGCGAAGGAACCGGCCATGGCGCTGGAGGCCGGGGACGACGGACTCGTATTTTACAGGGCCATCGCGGAACACTACCAGAAGGCCCTCCGCCCCGGCGGCGCGCTGGCGCTGGAGATCGGCTGGCAGCAGCGGGAGGCTGTGGAAGCCCTGCTGGAAGCAAACGGCTGGGTGGACATCACCTGTCGGAAGGATTTTGGCGGCAACGACCGTTGCGTAATGGCTCGCAGAGCAAAAGAGGCGTGAGAAAATAAAAAATATCTACAACTATCTGTTGTCATATCTGAAATCTGTGATATACTATAGAGGAAAGAATCGGTACAGCACAGCCTGCACCCCGCAGGTAAAGCGATAAAGGAGCAGCACGCTATGGCAAAAAATCAGAACAACAATGTCGCCCCCGCCACCCAGAAGACGGAGCCGGGCGCAAAGAAGGATGCGCTGGCAACGGCGCTGGCCCAGATCGAAAAGCAGTTTGGCAAGGGCGCGATCATGAAGCTGGGCGACAACACCGCCATGCAGGTGGACGCCATCTCTACCGGCAGTCTCGGCCTCGACCTCGCGCTGGGCGTGGGCGGTGTGCCCCGCGGACGTATCATCGAGGTGTTCGGACCGGAATCCAGCGGTAAGACCACACTGGCCCTCCACATCCTCGCCGAGGCTCAGAAGAAGGGCGGCGAGGTGGCCTTCATCGACGTCGAGCACGCCCTTGACCCGGCCTATGCCTCGGCGTTGGGCGTCAACATCGACGAGCTGCTGGTCAGCCAGCCCGACACCGGCGAGCAGGCGATGGAAATCTGCGAGGCGCTGGTGCGTTCCGGTGCCATCGACGCCATCGTTGTGGACTCTGTGGCCGCTATGGTGCCCCGCGCCGAGATCGAGGGGGAGATGGGCGACAGCCACGTCGGCCTGCAGGCACGTCTGATGAGTCAGGCCATGCGCAAGCTCACCAGCGTCATCGGCAAGACCAACACCGTCTGCGTCTTCATCAACCAGCTGCGTGAGAAGGTGGGCATCGTCTACGGCAACCCCGAAGTCACTACCGGCGGCCGCGCACTGAAGTATTATTCCTCTGTCCGCATCGACATCCGCCGCGTCGAGGGCCTGAAGGACTCTTCCGGCCAGTTTATCGGCAACCATACCCGCGCCAAGATCGTCAAGAACAAGGTGGCGCCTCCGTTCCGTGAGGCCGAGTTCGACATCATGTTCGGCGAGGGCATCTCCAAAATGAGCGAGCTGCTGGATGTGGGTGTCAAGCTGGGCATCGTCCAGAAGAGCGGCGCGTGGTTCAACTACGGCGACATCCGTCTGGGTCAGGGCCGCGACAACGCCAAGCAGTTCCTCAAGGACAACCCCGAGATCGCCAACGACATCGAGGGCCAGATCCGCGCCAACGCGGATAAGCTCTACGCCACCCGCCGCCCGGTGGGCAAGGCTGCCGCTGCGGCGGACAAGGAGGAGGGCGGCGAGACCGCTTCCGCCTCCAAGGAGCCGGTCGTCAAAGCACCGGCCCGCAGCAGCGAGAGCGAGCTGGACATCATGGTGGAAGACTAAATGGCTTTTTCGAGAAGGGGCCGTCCGCTGGCCGAGGAGGAAAAATCCACCGACGCCGCCAAGGCCCGCGCCCGTGCGATGGAGCTTCTGGCCGGGCAGGAGCTTTCGTCCGGCCAGCTCTATGAACGGCTGGGGCGGCGCTTCACCCAGCCCACCGCCGCCGCTGTGGTGGCCGAGATGGTGGAGCGGCAGTATGTGGACGACGAGCGCTATGCCCTGACCCGCGCCCACGGCCTGCTGGCTGCCCGCAAGAGCCGCCGCGCCGCCGCGCAGAACCTAAGGCAGAAGGGGCTGGACGCGCAGCAGATCTCTGCTGCGCTGGAAGAGGTCTATGCCCCGGATGAAGCGGGCGAAGACCCGGAGCTGGAAGCTGCCGCCGCCCTCGTGGAGGGGCGGTATCGCGGCAAGCTGGCCGCAGGGAGGAAAGACCTTGTTGTGGCTGCGCTGGCCCGGCGGGGGTTTGCGTATCCGGTCATCAAAGAGGCGATAAAGAGAGCAGAGGGGGACGAGTAGTTCTCTTTTGCTACCAAAAGAGAACTGAAAATCCTTCTCGCGCTGGTGGCGCGGGGTTAGAGCGCTCGTACGCTAGGTTAATGTTCTCTTTTGCGTGCCAAAAGAGAACCAGAAAAGCACCAGCGATTTCGACGCGCTGGATCCACGAGAAAGGGGCTGCTCGCCCCTTTCAGACCCCAAAGGAGTTGTCGAAGCACAAAAATGCTAGCCGCTTCGCTAAACGCATTTTTTGTACTTCTCCGGTTTACGGCTCCGCCGATGGTGTTATGCTTCAGCAGAACTTTACGTTCTGCAAGGGCGTAAAGTCTGCTGCGAAGCAGCAAATGGGAGAAACGAGAAAAAAGCGTTAAGCGCAGCGGCTAGCTTTTTCCGTTTCGACTTCTTCTTTGGAATTGTTAAGGGCGAGCAGCCCTTAACTCGTTGCGGGGAGAGTGGAGTCCAGAGGTAGGGAGGGGGGAGTCGAAACACCCCTCCCTGCCTCTGGCCCGCGCGGAGCGCAAGCCATTTGACCGTAAGAGAAAACATCCCCCGCGCCACCAGCGCGCAAGCCAGCTAAAAAAACAACCCCACATCAAGTCGTTATAACAGACCCTCAAGAGAGAAAGAGAGTATTATCCGAATGAAAATTGCGTGTATTTCCCTTGGATGCCCGAAAAATCAGGTCGATCTGGACGTCATGGTCCACATCCTGTTGTCTGCGGGCCACGAGACGGTGGCCGACCTCGGCGAGGCGGACGTCATCCTCGTCAACACCTGCGGATTCATCGAGAGCGCCAAGACTGAGGCCATTGAAAATATCCTCGAGGCCTGCTCCTACAAGCAGGTAAACCCGAACCTGAAGGTGGTCGTCACCGGCTGTCTGGCCGAGCGCTACCGCAGCCAGATCGAGGAAGAGATCCCCGAGGTGGATGCCGTGGTGGGCTGCGCCTCCAACAAGGCCATTGACACCATCGTGGAGCGGCTGTTCCACGGCGAGGATCATCTGGAAAGCTACGGTGCCAAAAAGGACTTCCCGCTGGGCGGCAAGCGCGTCATCGGCACGCCCGCCCACTATGCGTACTTAAAGATCGCCGAGGGCTGCAACAACCGCTGCCACTACTGCGCCATCCCCGGCATCCGCGGCCCGCTGCGCAGCCGCGAGATGGCCGACTGTGTGGCAGAGGCCCGCTGGCTGGCCGGTGAGGGTGTCAAAGAGCTTATCATCGTGGCACAGGACCCCACCGCCTACGGCGAGGACTGGGGCAAGCCGGGCAGCATCTGTGAGCTGCTGGACAAGCTGAACCGGATCGACGGCATCCAGTGGATCCGCATTATGTACGCCTACCCTGAGCGCATCACCGATGAGTTCATCGCTGCCATGAAGCGGAACGAGAAGGTCCTGCCCTACCTCGACCTGCCCATCCAGCACTGCAACGATACCATCCTCAAGAACATGAACCGCCGCTCTACCCGCGCCGAGCTGCTGGAGGTCATCGGCAAGCTGCGCCGTGAGATCCCGGGCATCACCCTCCGCACGACCCTCATCGCGGGCTTCCCCGGCGAGACAGAGGAGCAGTTCGAGGACTTGTGCAGCTTTGTGAAAGAGGTGCAGTTCGACCGTCTGGGCTGCTTTGCCTACTCCGCCGAGGAGAACACCGTCGCCGCCAAGATGGACGGTCAGATCGAGCAGGAGGTCAAGGACAGGCGCGCCGAGCTGGTGATGCAGATCCAGACCGGCATCATGGCCCAGAAGCAGGCCGCAAAGGTGGGCCAGACCGTCCGCGTCCTCTGCGACGGCGTGGACGACGAGAGCGGCCTCTACCTCTGCCGCACCGCCGCCGACGCCCCCGAGGTGGACGGCAATGTCTGCGTGTCCAGCGAAGAGCCGCTCTACCCCGGCGAGTTCTATGACGTGCTGGTGGAGGACAGCGACCTTTACGATTTGTATGGTACTGTCGTAAAATAACAGATTGGAGGATAATTCTGTATGAATCTGCCCAATAAGCTCACCCTGACCCGTATCCTGCTGGTGCCGGTGTTCATGATCTTCGTCTCTCTCGGCCAGTATATCACGCCGAGCTACAACCCCCGCTACTACCTCATCGCCGGCGTGGTCTTTGCCGTGGCCAGCTTCACCGACTTCCTCGACGGTCATCTGGCCCGCAAGTGGAACATGGTCACGGATTTCGGCAAGTTTGCCGACCCGCTGGCCGACAAGCTGCTGACCACAGTGGCCTTCATCTACATGATGCGGGACGGCGTATGCAGCCCCGTGGTGCTCTGCATCATTCTGGCCCGCGAGTTTGCTGTCTCCGGACTCCGCATGGTGGCCGCCGGTGCCAAGGATGGCCGGGTCATCGCCGCCAATATGTGGGGCAAGGTGAAGACCGTGCTGCAGATGCTGACCATCCTCTTCTACTACTTCACGGTCTCCCTGACCGGAAACGTGCTGGGCCAGCAGTGCGCAGGTGTGGCCTCTGTGCTGTGCTGGGGCGTGGCCGCTGTGACCGCGATCTCCGGCATCAAGTATCTGTGGGACAACCGCAGCTTCATCAATACGGCAAAATAAGCGCCTCACCGGGTGTAAAAAAGAAACGAGCGGAAAAACCGCTCGTTTCTTTGATATTGTAGCAAATAATTACAGGTAGGAGAGCGCAAGATGCTGAAAAACATCCTCATCGTCGGGCGAAAGCTGGCTTCGGCAGCCCTGAATTTCCTCATCGTGTACTTCGAGACCATTGCCCTCCCCATGAGTTGGGCGCTGGGAGGCACCATCATGTTCACCATGTACACCGAGCTGTCCAACATTTTCAACGGCGCGGTCTGCCTGCTGGTGGGGTTGTGGCAGCTGGGCTGCGTCTTCACCGGGCGGGAACTGCCCCTCTGGCTCAAGCGGCTCAAATTCATCTCCACCAGCTGCCTTGCCATGACCTTCCTGACGGTGGTCATCATTCTGGCCCCCATGTACGAGGACGGCAATGGCTGGTACATCATGCTCTTCACCGACTCGATGCTCTACCATCACTTCCTCAACCCGGTGCTGGCCATCCTGTCGCTGGTGCTCTTCGAGCGTCTGCCCCGCCTGCCGCTGGGACAGGTCTGGTGGGCGCTGGTCCCGACCGTCCTATACGGTCTGTATGATCTGCACGGGAATATTACAGGGACCATTGACGGCCCCTATCCCTTTATGCGGGTGTATGACCAGACCATCCCGGAGACGCTGACATGGTTCGCCATCATCCTTGGAACAGACCTTCTGTATGCCTTCCTGCTCTGGTGGCTGGGCGGCAACGGAAAAAAGAGCAAAGTGGGCCTGAAATTCCGGACATAAGAAAAGGCCGCTGTACCTTGTCTGCGGGTACAGCGGCCTTTTTGGCCTCTCCCTTTGGGAGAGGTGGCATCGCTTGCGATGACGGAGAGGGCAAGGCTGGTAGAGAGAATGCAAAAACACGGCGATAACAGCACTTCCATAAAAACAGCTGCTTATCGCTGCGCTTACGGCTCTTTGACAGCGGGCTTGCCCTCTCAGGCGCTGACGCGCCAGCTCTCCCAAAGGGAGAGCCATAATTACAGTAGCGGGATCCCTGCCTTTTCGCAGGCCTCGCGGGTGGCGGCGTCCCAGACGCTGGCCTGGACTTCACCGATGTGGGCGCTGCCCAGCAGCAGCATACACAGACGGCTCTGGCCGATGCCGCCGCCGATGGTGTAGGGCAGCTCGCCGTTCAGCACAGCCTTGTGGAAGGGGAGCGTGCGGCGGTCGTCGCAGCCTGCGGCGGTGAGCTGGCGGTCCATGCTCTCGGGGCTGACGCGGATGCCCATGCTGCTCAGCTCATAGCTGCACTGCAGCGGTTCGTTCCAGAACAGCAGGTCGCCGTTCAGATCCCAGTCGTCGTAGTCGGGTGCACGGCCATCGTGGGGCTTGCCGCTCTTGAGGGGGGCACCGATCTTCATCAGGAAGGTGGTGCCGTTCTCCTTGACAAAGGCGTTCTCCCTCTCCTTCGGGGTCAGGTCGGGGTACTTATCCTCCAGCTCCTGTGAGGTGATGAAGGTGACGTTGGGGGTGTGGAGCGGCAGGTCCTGCAGCTGGGGGAACATGGCGTGCAGGTTCATCTCGGTGGCGCAGACCGCCGACACGATGGAGCGCACGACGTTCTTCAGGTACGTCTCGTTCCGGTCCTCCTCGCGGATGACCTTCTCCCAGTCCCACTGGTCCACATAAATGGAGTGGAGGTTGTCCATGTCCTCGTCGCGGCGGATGGCGTTCATGTCGCAGTAGAGGCCTTTGCCGACCCGGAAGCCGTAGTCCTTCAAGGCTTTGCGCTTCCACTTGGCCAGCGACTGGACCACCTGAACCTCGATGCCGCTGTCCTTGGTGTCGAAGGTGACTTTCCGCTCGACGCCGTTCAGGTCGTCGTTCAGGCCGGTGGAGGCCTCGACGAAGAGCGGCGCCGACACGCGGTAGAGGTTCAGCGTGGCGCACAGGGTGTCGGCGAACAGCCGCTTCACCGTGCCGATGGCGCGCTGGGTGTCGTACAGGTTCAGCGCGGGCGTGTAGTTTGCCGGAATGATGATCTTGCTCATGGCAGTTTACCCCTCTCTGCTGTCCTGCGCCGCCGAAGTGCCGCGCGAAGGACAGCTTCCCTTTAATAAAGTAAATTATGGCACAAGTCGGGGGAGATGTAAAGGGGAAAGCGTTGATTTTGCAGCGCGGTCAGGCCTTTTTGCGCAGAATAAACCTCGGCCCTTCCTCGCCCATCATTCCCGTGGGCACGAATCCCACCCGGCGGAGGACAGCCTGCGAGGCGGCGTTATCGGGGTCGGTCTCGGCCTCGACGGCGGTGACGCCGGGCTGACCGAAGGCCCAGCGGCAGGCGGCGCGAACGGCCTCGGTGGCATAGCCCTGATGCTCGTACTCCGGCAGAAGGCCGTAGCCGATCTCGGGATGGCCATTTTCGGGCAGACCCTTGAAGCAGAGGTCGCCCACCCAGTCGCCGGAGTCGTTCTGGTAGAGGCCCCATGCGGTGTACCAGACCCACTGGTCGGGGTGGGCGAGGGAGAGATCCAGCATATCGGTGTAGGGCTGGACAAGCTCCGGGTCGGTGGTGCGGGCCAGAAGGGCGCGCATCCCGTCCGGACGCAGGGGAATGAGAAAAAGGCGTTCGGTGAGGAGCTGCATGACAAAAAACCTCCGGGCTGTGTTTTTGCCCAGTGTAGCACAGCCGGGAGAGGGAGTCAAACGCTTGACTTACGCCCCGGCGGCTATTATAATAAAACTGTAAAAGGATAAATGCGTTTATCCGGGCAGAGTAGCGCCGCATCGTCTGGGCAGAGAAAACGGGCCGTTGGCTGGGAGCCTGTTTGCAGACCGCTGTGTGAAGTGCGCCCGGACAGCACGCTGCGGGAAATTTGAGTATCGCAGTGCGGATGGCCGCCGTTACCGGCCCTGAGCGACAAACCGGAGTGGAACCGCGATCTTGAAAAAGAACCGCCTTCGATGCTGTGCCTTTTGGCGCAGCGTTGGAGGCTTTTGCTTTTTCAGGCAAAAGGGCATCGCGGCTCCGGCCTGTCCCACAAGAAGGAGTATTTCAGCTATGCAGATCTTCAACACCCTGACCCGCCAGAAGGAAGAGTTCGTGCCGCAGGTGCCCGGCGAGTACCGCATCTACGTCTGCGGCCCCACCGTCTACAACTATATCCACATCGGCAACGCCCGCCCGCTCATCGTCTTCGATACCCTGCGCCGCTACCTCGAGTACCGCGGCAACAAGGTCATCTACGTCTCCAACATCACCGACATCGACGATAAGCTCATCAAAAAGGGACAGGAAGAGGGCACCTCCATGAAGGAGGTCGCCCAGCGCTTCGAGGCCGAGTACCTCAAGGACGCCGCCGGTCTCAACTGCAAAAAGCCCACCGTCCAGCCCCGCGCCACCGAGCATATCCAGCAGATTTTGGACATCGTGAAGGACCTCATCGAGAGCGGCCACGCCTACGTTGCCAAGAACGGCGACGTCTATTTCCGGGTCAAGAGCGACCCCGAGTACGGCAAGCTGAGCCACCTCAAGCTGGACGACCTCGAGAGCGGCAACCGTGAGCTGCGCAGCCAGATGGAAGACGACCTGAAGGAAGATCCCGCCGACTTTGCGGTCTGGAAGGCTGCAAAGCCCGGCGAGCCTGCATGGGAAAGCCCTTACGGCATGGGCCGCCCGGGCTGGCATATCGAGTGCAGCGCCATGAGCCGCACCCATCTGGGCAAGACCATCGACCTGCACTGCGGCGGTCAGGATCTGATCTTCCCCCACCATGAGAACGAGATCGCGCAGAGCGAGTGCGCCAACGGCTGCGAGTTTGCCCGCTACTGGATGCACAACGGCTTCATCAACGTGGACAATCAGAAGATGTCCAAGAGCCTGCACAACTTCTTCACCGTCCGTGATGTGGCAGACCTCTACGGCTACGAGCCGATCCGCTACTTCATGCTGACCGCCGGCTACCGGATGCCGCTGAACTACACGGTGGACCTCATCGAGAGCTGCAAGAACAGTCTCGAGCGCCTCTATACCTGCCGCGAGAACCTCGACTTCGCCCTCAGCAAGGCCGAGTTCGGCACCGACGAGAGCCTGAAGGAGAAGGCCGAGGAGGCCAAGCGTAAGTTCTGCACTGCGATGGACGACGACCTGAACACCCCCGATGCACTGGCCGCAGTCTTCGACCTCGTGAAGGACATCAACACCCTGTCCGCCGCTTCCAGCAAGGCCGCTCTTGAGGCCGGCGCTGCCGCCTTCGACGAGATCACCGGCGTGCTGGGCCTGATGTACAACCGCAAGAAGGACGAGGTGCCCGCCGAAGTGACGGAGCTGGTGGAGAAGCGTGCCGCCGCCAAGAAGGCGAAGGACTGGGCCTCTGCCGACGCCATCCGCGCCCAGCTGACCGAGATGGGCTGGGCCGTGAAGGATACCGCTCAGGGTCCCCAGCTGAGCAAGCTGTAAGAGAAGAACCAAATGCAGGGCAAGCCTGCGCTTTTGCCAGAAGCTGGTAGCTTTGGGCGGCGCGGGCCTGCCCTGCTTTTTTATGGAAAAGAAAGCGGGGGAGGGATGTTGTAATATTGCTGATTTTATCGAAAAATGTTTACAGGCTCTGCCGGGTAATGGTATGATAAAGGTATCTTTGGAGAGAAATACAGCTGCATGATGGAGAGAACGAAGATGATGAAACGAAACTGGATGCACCGACTGGGAGCATTCGCAGCAGCTGCAGCGCTGGTGCTCAGCCTCGCAGGCTGCGGGACTGAGCAGAGCGGCGGACCGGCAGATGTCGAGCCGGTGCAGCTGACCGTCTGGACGTACTACAACGGAGACCAGCTGGAAAGCTTCAACAGATTGGTCGAAGAGTTCAATGCGACCATCGGCAAGGAACAGAACATCACCGTGGAAAACTGTAGTCAGGGCAATGTCAATGACCTTGAGGCACAGGTGATGGCCTCGGCACAGGGCAAGGTGGGCGCAGAGGAGATGCCCAACATCTTCATGGCCTACGCGGACACCGCCTATACGATGGACCAGATGGGCGAGCTGGTGGACCTTGCGCCCTACTTCACCGACGAGGAGAGGGCGGCCTACATCGGGAGTTACCTGACCGAGGGCGACTTCAACGACGACGGCAGCATCAAAATATTCCCGGTGGCAAAGTCTGTGGAGCTTTTGTTCCTGAACGACACCGACTGGCAGACCTTTGCCGATGCCACCGGTGCAGAGTACGCCGACCTTGAGACCATCGAGGGTCTGGTCGGGGCCGCCGAAGCCTATTACAACTGGACGGACGCCCAGACCGAAACGCCCGACGACGGCAAGGCCCTGTTTGGCCGCGACGCGATGGCGAACTATATGCTCATCGGCGCAAAGGAGCTGGGAGACACCCTCTTCGACGTCAAGGGCGGCAGGATGACCGTGGAGCTGACCGAGGCCACCGCCCGCAGGCTGTGGGACAACTACTATGTGCCCTACGTCAAGGGCTGGTTCTCCGCCAGCGGCCGCTTCCGCAGCGACGATATTAAGATCGGCAACATTCTGGCCTACGTCGGCTCCAGCTCCAGCGCCACCTATTTTCCGTCTCGGGTAATGCTGAGCGACACCGAGAGCCACAGCATTGCCCTGAAAGTCCTGCCTGCGCCCCATTTTGCCGACGGCGAGAAATTCGCTGTCCAGCAGGGGGCCGGTATGGCTGTGGCAAAGACCACCGACGCCGAGGAGGCAGCCAGCGTGGTCTTCCTCAAGTGGCTGACCCAGCCGGAGAATAATATTGCCTTTGCGGTAGGCTCCGGCTATCTGCCCGTGACCCACGCCGCCAATGAGATGGACGCCATCCGCAGCAGCGGCCTCATCCTGACCGGAAACATGGAGAACATCCTGACACAGGCCGTCGATACCGTGAACAGCAGCGAGATGTACACGCCCCGCGCCTTTGAGGGCGGCACCAAGGCCCGCAACACCCTGACCTACAGCATGAGCGACCTTGCGGAGGCCGACCGTGCCACCGTCGTCGCGCGCATCGCCGCAGGCGAGAGCGCGGCCGACGCCGAGGCGGAGTTTATGACCGATGAGTATTTCGAGGCATGGTATCAGAGCCTCTGCGATGCCCTGCGCCAGTACGAGGGCTGAGACGGCACAAAGACGAGTGAAAGAAGGGAGAGACCATGAAGCTTCTGATGCGAGATGAAGCAAAAGGAAAAGAACACACCATCTTTGTCACCATCTTTGCGGCGCTGATGGTCATGCTGGTCATCATGGTCATGCTGATGGCCTCGGCCATTGGGGTCAGCGGCGTCACCCTCCGACTGGATGAGAACGCGGTGGACATCCTCGACAAGCAGGTGGAGAACCGTGCCCGGTATATTGAGACCCAGCTCCAGCAGGCACAGGACCTGACGGGGCTTTCGAGCTTTATCAACGATACGGCTCGGCAGATGCTGGACGAGGGGATGCTCTCTCTCGATACGCTGGATTCTACCGGCGGCGAGAGCCTGCCCCTGCTGGAAGCGGTCGCTCCGAGGCTGCTCAAGGCGCTCCGCGCCAAGCAGGTCAGCGGCGTCTTCCTCATCCTGAACACCCACGACTTTACAGGCCGCACCTCCGGCGACCGGCTGCCCTGCGTCTATCTGCGGGACCTCGACCCGGAAGCCGCCTCCTCGGCGGACAACTCCGACGTGATGTTCGAGCGCGCTCCGGCAGAGCTGGTGCAGGCCTTCGGCATCACTACGGACAAGGCGTGGACGCCTGCGCAGCAGTATCTGGATGGGGAAGAGGATGCCTTTTATGTCCGGCCCTTCCAAGCTGCCTATGAGAGCGGGGAGCGGACCGGAGCTGCGGCGGATTATGGCCGCTGGACGACCCTGCCCTATACGCTGCTGGGCGATGACCGGGAGGCCATCGCCTACGCGCAGCCTCTGATTTTGGACGACGGCACGGTGTACGGCGTTCTGGGCATCGAGATGCTGGAAAGCTATATGAACACCAAGCTCCCGTGGGACGAATTGCAGAACGACAACCACGGAAGCTATCTGCTGGCCTCCACGACCTCCGACCTGCGGGGCGAGGAGCTGCAGATCCATGTCACCGCCAACACCGGCGAGCAGACGACCGCGCTGCAGAAGGAAGGATGGGAGCTGACCCTCCACCGCGCCAAGGGCTACTGGCATTATCCGAGCGGCGGTGCCGATCAGGTCGTCAGCATCCGCCAGATCAGCCTCTATAACCGCAACGCCCCCTTCTCGGGCGAGCGGTGGCTGCTCATCGGCGTGGTGGGCAGGAACGAGCTATTCCGCTTCTCCCAGTCGGTGACGAATCTCGTGGGCTTTGCGATCCTGCTGACGCTGGGCGTTGGTCTGGGCTGCGCATTCTTCGTCAGCATCGGTCTGGCCCAGCCGGTCGCGCAGCTCTCGAAGGAGCTGGCGGATGCGCAGGAGCGGCATCAGGCCGTCCCGGAGTTCTCCCGCACCGGCATCCGGGAGTTGGACAGGCTGGCCGACGCCATCGTGACCCTGAGCACCGACAACTACAAAGCAGCCGTAGCCGAGCGCAGCCGCATTGAGCACGAGCGCGATTACGATGCCCTCACCGGGTTGTACAGTCGTCAGGCCTTCTTCCGGGTCTGCGGCGAGCTGTTCGAGAAGCCCAGAATGATGCGCTGTGCGGCCCTGATGATGACGGACCTCGATAACCTCAAGACCATCAATGATACCTACGGCCACGACTGGGGCGACATCTATCTGCGCAAGACGGCCCACAGCCTGCAGCAGGGCGTGCCCAGCGGCACCGTGGTGGCGCGGCTCTCCGGCGATGAGTTCCTGCTGCTGTTCTACGGCTATGAGACGAAGGAGGCCGTGCGGAAGGACATCCGGAAGCTGGAAGAGGGCTTTGCCCGGAGCAGCGCCACCCTGCCGGACGGCAAGAAGCTGTGCATCCGGATGTCCGGCGGCGTAGCATGGTATCCCGACGATGCCGCCGACCTCGACACCCTCAAGCGATACGCCGATTTTGCGATGTACGAGGTCAAGCACTCCACCAAGGGCGAAGTCCGGGAGTTCAACATGGAGCACTACCGCGACGGCATCTACGCGATGAAGCAGCGCAGCGACTTCGAGATCCTTGTCCGGGAGCGGCAGGTGGACTACTACTTCCAGCCCATCTTCTCGGCCCGGGACGGCCATGTGGCGGCTTATGAGGCCCTGATGCGGCCCCGGCTGCCCGCTTTGAGCTCTCCCCAGAGGGTGATGGAGCTGGCCAGCGAGATGGGGCGGCTGTATGACATCGAGAAGCTGACCCTGTTCCGCGCCTGCGAGTGCTATGAAGCGCTGGAAGCGGCGGGCAAGGTGGAGCCGGATGCCCTCGTCTTCGTCAACAGCATCGCCAGCGTCGGCCTGAACGATGAGGATTGGGCGCACTTCCGTGCGGCCCACAAAGCCATCCTCTCGAAGCTGGTGGTGGAGATCACCGAGGAGGAGGAGATGGACGAACAGGCGCTGGAGCGGAAGCGGAATGCCACCGGTGCGCCCGCCGTCTTTGCGCTGGACGACTACGGCAGCGGCTACAGCAACGGCAGCAGCCTGTTGACCATCGCGCCCCGCTATGTCAAGGTGGACATCGCCATCATCCGGGGCATTGATGCCGACCCCGACAAGCAGCAGTTCCTCAAGGCCCTCATCGACTATGCCCGCCCCCGCGGCGTGCAGGTGCTGGCCGAGGGCGTGGAGACGATGGACGACCTGCGCAGGGTGTTGGAGATGGGCGTGGACCTGCTGCAGGGCTACGGTCTGGCCCGCCCGGCCGCAGAGCCTCTGGCCATCCACGAAAAGGCGGTCAGAGTCATCGAAGAAGCGGCCCGCCAGCGGGAGGCATGATACAAAAAACAAGTCCTCTGCGCCACAACAGGCACAGAGGACTTGTTTTTTTCTGCTTACTGGATAAAGCTGACAAAGAAGGGGCAGAGCACAGCAGTGAGGACACCGGCCACCGCGATGGACAGGCCGCTCATCGCGCCCTCGACCTCGCCCATCTGAAGGGCCTTGCTGGTGCCCACGGCATGGGCCGAGGTGCCGATGCCGATGCCCTTGGCGATGGGGTCGGTGATGTGGAAGGCTTTGCAGATCACCTCGGCCAGCAGGTTGCCCGCGATGCCGGTGAGGATGACGACGGCACCGGTCAGGGCCGCGATGCCGCCCAGCTCGGCGGCGACATCCATGCTGATAGCCGTCGTGACCGACTTGGGCAGGAGGGTGGCGTACTGTTCCCGGGTGAGGCCCATAGCCAGTGCCAGCGCCAGCACGCTGCCAAGACTGACCAGCGTGCCCACCGAGATGCCCGCGATGATGGCGGCGGCATTCTCCTTCAGCAGGTCCCACTTTTCATACAGCGGGATGGCGAGGCTGATGGTGGCCGGCAGCAGCAGGTAATTCACCGGCGCGGCGCTGGCCTTGTAGTCGGCGTAGGAGATGTTCAGCAGGCTCAGAAAGAGGATGACAAAGATGCTGCCCAGCAGCAGCGGATTGAAGATGGCCTTACCGGTGGTCTTGTTGATGAGGGTGCCCAGCGCGAAGGCGGCCAGCGTCAGCAGCACGCCCCACGCGGCGGAACCGGAGAGAAATCCGTTCAACAGTTCAGTCATGTTCGACCTCCTTTTTTGCAGCGCGGCGGCTGGTGAGGGCCTGCGTGGTGCGGCCTGCGCTCACAAGCACGAGCACCGTCACCGGCACGATGGCGATGAGGATGGGCAGCAGCATCGCGCCCATCTCGGCCCAGAGCTCCATGACGCCCGCAGCGGCGGGCACGAACAGCAGCGGGAAGATGCCGGTGAGGAACAGCCCTACCTCCTTGACCTGCTCGAGCTTCACGATGCCGAGGCGGAGCGCCGCCAGCAACAGCAGCAGGCCGTAGACGCTGGCCGGGACGGGGAGGGGCAGCAGGGCGTGACAAATCTCGCCCAGAAAACAGAACGCGAGGATGCGTGTGAATTGAAACAGATAGTTCGTAGGGATGCCTCCTTTGGCTTGAAAGAAACGAGAGATTACATCATGGAATACAAGTCAACAGTATAATCCAAAAGCCCCGGCGGTGCAACGGCAATTCTGGCCAAGATTTTGCACCCCCGGCACGGAAAACTGGCGGTTTGGATAGGGCGGCTCTGACTACGAAAAAAATCCCGGGTCGAATGACTCGGGATTTTTGTGGTGGACGGTACAGGACTCGAACCTGTGACCTCCTGCACGTCAAGCAGATGCTCTACCAGCTGAGCTAACCGTCCATATTCTATTTTGCTGTAGTCAGCTCAATTATGATAGCATAGGATGGAATAAAAATCAAGCCTTTTTTGCAAAAATCTTCAAAAAATCTTTCGGCCGCAGGCTGGGGAAGCGAAAAGGTTATCGTTGCCCCTTTTTTATAGCTGTGCTATAATAAGATGATTACAATAGGAAAGGTATCGCAGAATGAGAGTATTGGGCATCGACCCGGGCTACGCGATCGTGGGCTGGGGCGTGGTGGATTATGCGGGAAACCGCTTTGCACCGGTGGATTTCGGCGCGGTGTGCACGGACGCCGGTGTGCCGTTCGAGCGGCGGCTGGATGAAGTGTATGCAGGCATCCGGGAGGTCATCGAGCAGACACGGCCAGAGGCGCTGGCCATCGAAAAGCTGTTCTACCAGCACAACCAGACCACCGTCATCGGCGTGGCCGAGGCGCGCGGCGTCATCCTGCTGGCGGCGGCGCAGGCAGGGCTTCCCATCTACGAGTACACCCCCATGCAGGTCAAGCAGGCCGTTACCGGCTACGGCAAGGCCGTGAAAAAGCAGGTGCAGGAGATGACCCGCGTTCTGCTGCACCTGCCCGCCATCCCCAAGCCCGACGATACCGCCGACGCGCTGGCGATGGCCATCACCTTCTGCCACACCAACGGCAGCCAGCTCAACCGCTTCGTGCGGAGAGTGCCCGGCCCTATCTGAACCTCTCAGTCTGCTTCGCAGACAGCTCCCCTACCGAGGGGAGCCTCTGGCGAAGAGGGAAAGCTTTCCGGAATGCCAAGGCCTCTCCTCGATAGGAGAGGTGGCACGCCGTAGGCGTGACGGAGAGGTTTAGCCAAGCGGAGAAAGAGATATGATATACAGCTTAACCGGAAAGATCATCAAAAAGACCCTGAACGCTGTGGTCATCTGCTGCGGCGGCGTGGGGTACTACGCCCAGTGCCCGGCCAGCGTGGCCGGTGCGCTGCCCGGCGTGGGCAAGGAGGCCACCATCTACACCGTGATGAGCGTCACGGAGAACGACGTCAGCCTCTACGGCTTTGCCAGCGAGGAGCAGCAGGCCTGCTTTGAGCTGCTCACCTCGGTGTCGGGCGTGGGCGCGAAGGTGGGTCTGGCCATCCTGAGCGTCATGGAGCCGGACCGTGTGGCGCTGGCCATCTCGGCGGGCGACCACAAGGCGTTCAAGGCTGCGTCCGGCGTCGGCCCGAAGCTGGCCCAGCGCATCGTGCTGGAGCTGAAGGATAAGGTGGCCAAGGGCTTTGCAGGCGGCATCGACCTTGAGAATGTAGCAGGCGCGGCTGCGGATACCGCCGCTGCGCAGGGGGCAGGGCAGGCCATCGCCGCGCTGGTGTCGCTGGGCTACAGCCAGAGCGAGGCCGCGCTGGCCGTCTCCAAGATCGACGGCACGCTCCCCGTGGAAGAGATCATCAAGCTGGCACTGCGCAGCATGGCGGGCAGGAGGTAAACGATGCAGGACGAAACCGCGCTCTACGGCGCAAAAATGATGCAGCCCGGGATGACGGCGGCGGACAGCGAGGAAAACAACCTCCGCCCCCAGCACCTCGAAGACTACATCGGACAGGAAAAGGTCAAGCAGAACCTGAAGATCTATCTCGAAGCGGCCAAGCGCCGGGGCGAGCCGATGGACCACATCCTGCTCTATGGCCCGCCGGGTCTGGGCAAGACGACGCTGGCCGGCATCATCGCCAACGAGATGGGGGTGCAGATCCGCATCACCAGCGGCCCGGCCATCGAAAAGCCCGGCGACCTCGCCGCCCTGCTGACCAATCTGCAGGAGGGCGACGTCCTCTTTATCGACGAGATCCACCGCCTTTCCCGGCAGGTGGAAGAGGTGCTCTACCCGGCGCTGGAGGATTACGCGCTGGACATCATGATCGGAAAAGGCCCCAGCGCCCAGAGCATCCGCATCAATCTGCCCCGCTTCACGCTGGTGGGCGCGACCACCCGCGCGGGCCAGATCACCGGCCCGCTGAGGGACCGCTTTGGCGTGCTGCTCAAGCTGGAGCTTTACAGCCCCGATGAGTTGAGCCGCATCATCATCCGGTCGGCGGGCATCCTTGACCAGCCCATCACCCCCGAGGGTGCTTACGAGCTGGCAAAGTGCAGCCGGGGCACGCCCCGCGTGGCGAACCGCTTCCTGAAGCGGGTCCGCGACTTTGCCACGGTGCTGGGCGACGGCGTCATCGATCGGGAAGTGGCGCTGCTGAGCCTCAAGCGGATGGACGTGGACACACTGGGTCTGGACGAACTGGACCGCAGCCTGCTGCGCGCCATCATCGAGATGTACAGCGGCGGGCCGGTGGGTCTGGAAACGCTGGCCGCTGCCCTCGGCGAGGAGGCTGTGACGCTGGAAGACCTGTGCGAGCCGTATCTGATGCAGATGGGCTTCCTGACCCGGACGCCGCGGGGCCGCTGTGCCACCCGGCTTGCTTACGAACACCTCGGCCTGAAAGCGCCTGAGAGCGGCAGCGCCGAGGACAATGGACAACAGAGCTTATTTTAAGCGAGGTATTTACTATGGGAAAGTATTTTGGTACCGATGGTGTGCGCGGCGTGGCCGGTGCAGATCTGACCTGTGAGATGGCGATGCTCATCGGACGCGGCGCTGCCGCCGTGCTGACCAGCAGCACCGGCCATAAGCCCCGCATCCTCATCGGCAAGGACACCCGCCAGTCCGGCGATATGCTGGAAGCTGCCCTGACGGCCGGCCTGTGCAGTGTGGGCGCGGACGTCGAGAGTCTGGGCGTCGTGCCCACCCCCGCCGTAGCCTATCTGGTGCGCAAGTACAACGCCGACGCCGGTGTCGTCATCTCGGCCTCCCACAACCCGATGGAGTTCAACGGCATCAAGATCTTCGCCGGGACCGGCTACAAGCTGCCGGACGATGTGGAAGAGGAGATCGAGGCACACATCGACGACAAGTGCGCGGGCATCCCGCTGGCCACCGGCGACGGTGTGGGCCGTGTGACCCGCCGCATCGACGGCATCAAGGACTACGTCGAGCATCTGTATGAGTCCATCGGCGGCGACCTGTCGGGCCTGAACGTCTGTATCGACTGCGCCAACGGCGCGTCCGCCGAGGTGGCCCGGCAGCTGTTCCCCCGTCTGGGCGCAAAGTGCACCTTCCTCGGCGTCAGCCCCGACGGCAGGAACATCAACGCCGGTGTGGGCAGCACCCATCTGGACAATCTGGAAAAGGCTGTCGTCGAGGGCGGCTTCGACTGCGGCATCGCCTTTGACGGCGACGCCGACCGCTGCCTCGCCTGCGACGAGAAGGGGCAGGAGCTTGACGGCGACAAGATCATCGCCCTGCTGGCGATGGCGATGAAGGACAAGGGCCGTCTGGACGGCAACACCGCTGTCGTTACGGTCATGTCCAACCTCGGCTTCGTCAAGTATATGGAGTCTCAGGGCATCAACACCGAAAAGACCGCCGTAGGCGACCGTTACGTCCTCGAGAATATGCGGGAGAACGGCTACGCCATCGGCGGCGAGCAGAGCGGCCATGTCATCCTGCTCCACCACGCCACCACCGGCGACGGCGAGCTGACCGCAGGCAAGCTGCTCAGGCTGCTGGCCGAGAGCGGCAAGAAGATGAGCGAGCTGAACGGCATCTATGCCCAGTACCCGCAGGTGCTGGTGAATGTCGTGGCCAATGCCGCCCAGAAGGCCGCCTACAAGGCGGACGAGGTGCTGGCCGGTTTCATCGAGAATGAGGAGCAGAAGCTGATGGGCATGGGCCGCGTGCTGGTGCGGGTGTCCGGCACCGAACCGAAGATCCGCGTCATGGTGGAGGGGCAGGACCTCGAGGCCATCGATTGCTGCGCCAAGCGCATCGTGGATAAGATCAACAAGCGCATCCTCGAGGGGCTCGAGGGTTAAGCTACAGACAAAAAGCAGGAAGGAGGACGCATATGCGCCCTGCAGATACATGGAAAGACTACGAGCTGCTGGATGCCACCGACGGCAACCGGCTGGAACGCTGGGGTGAGACGCTGCTGGTCCGGCCTGACCCGCAGGTGGTGTGGAAGACGCCCCAGCAAAGCCCTCTCTGGGCCAAGGCAGACGCCGTCTACCACCGCTCCAATCAGGGCGGTGGTGAGTGGGAGTACCGCCGCCGTCTGCCCGAGAAGTGGAAGATCAGCTGCGGCGAAGGGGAGGATAAGCTGACCCTCATCGTCAGCCCCACCGGCTTCAAGCACACCGGCGTCTTCCCCGAACAGGCCGTCAACTGGGCGTGGTACGCAAAGAAGATCCGCGCCGCAGGCCGCCCCATCAAGGTGCTGAACCTCTTCGGCTACACCGGCGGTGCCACGCTGGCCTGTGCGGCTGCCGGGGCCACCGTCTGCCATGTGGACGCCTCCAAGGGCATCGTGGCATGGGGCAAGGACAACGCCGCCGCCAGCGGCCTTGCAGACCGTCCCATCCGCTGGCTGGTGGACGACTGCGCCAAATTCGTCGCCCGCGAGAAGCGGCGGGGCAACACCTACGACGGCATCATCATGGACCCGCCCAGCTATGGCCGCGGCCCCGGCGGCGAGATCTGGAAGCTGGAAGACTGCATCTACGACCTCATCAGCCAGTGCGAGGAGGTCCTGAGCGATCAGCCGCTCTTCTTTGCCGTCAACAGCTACACCACCGGTCTGTCGCCCGCCGTCATGGAATATATGCTCAAGACGACGCTGGTGCCCCGCTTCGGCGGAACGACCTCCTGCGACGAGATCGGCCTGCCCGTCTCCGCCACCGGCGGCGTCGTGCCCTGCGGCGCGACGGCGATTTGGGAGGAGTGACCCCAATGAAAAAGGCTCTCCCTTTGGGAGAGCTGGCGAGCGAATGCGAGACTGAGAGGGCAAGCCCGTGGCCCGGGGATTGCTTCACTGTGATAAGCAGCGGCCTTTATCAGAGGGCGGCTATCGCTGAGCAGCTCGTTCCGCGGTGACATCCTTGCCCTCTCCGTCACCTTCGGTGCCACCTCTCCCAAAGGGAGAGGCTTTTGCAGAGAGGGAAACCTTCATCAATAGAGAACAGATAGTATGGGGTACAGCCCCTTTCGGAGGGGCGCACCACCAGAAAGAGAAAACAAATGAGTGAAACGATACTGACAGCAGAAAATTTAAGGTTCCGCTATGACTCGGAGCAGCCGGGCTACGCGCTCAACGGCGTCTCCATGCAGGTCCGGCGGGGCGAGTTCGTGGCCGTGCTGGGCGCGAACGGCTGCGGCAAGTCTACCCTTGCCAAGCATTTCAATGCCATCCTCCTGCCGGAGGAGGGCAAGGTGTACGTCGAGGGGATGGACACCGCCGACGAGGACAAGCTCTACGACATCCGCCAGACCGTGGGCATGGTGTTCCAAAGCCCCGACAACCAGATCGTGGCGACGGTGGTGGAAGAGGACGTGGCCTTTGCACTGGAAAACCTCGGCGTCCCGCCGGAGGAGATGCGCCGCCGCGTCGATGACGCCATGAAGATGGCGGGCATCTACGAGTTCCGGGAGCGGGCGCCCCACAACCTCTCGGGCGGCCAGAAGCAGCGCGTGGCCATCGCAGGCGTCGTTGCCATGCGGCCCGACTGCCTCATCCTCGACGAGGCCACCGCCATGCTCGACCCCCGGGGCCGTGAGCAGGTGATGCAGACCATCCACCACCTCAACAAGGACATGGGCATTACCGTTGTGTCCATCACCCACTACATGGAGGAGGCCGCACAGGCCGACCGTGTGCTGGTGATGAGCGGGGGAAATGTGGTGATGGAGGGCACGCCGAAAGAGGTGTTCAGCCAGACCGAGAAGGTCCGCGCCCTCCGCCTCGATGTGCCGCAGGCCGCAGAGCTGCGGGATGAGCTGGTCAAGGCCGGCATCCCCCTGCCCGAGGGCATCATCGACACCGGCGAATGCGCACAGGCTCTGTATGAGCTGCTGAAATAAGGGGGGCGGAAGCATGGCAAGCATCATCAAAGTAGAACACCTGAGCTATGTCTACAATCCCGGTATGCCGAATGCGGTCACTGCGCTGGACGATGTGAGCTTTGAGGTGGAAGAGGGCGATTTCGTGGGCATCATCGGAGCCACCGGCTCCGGCAAGAGCACCCTCATCACCCATATGAACGGACTGAACAAGCCCACCAGCGGTAAGATCATCATTGATGGCCGCGACCTCTGGGCCGAGCCGGAAAAGATAAGAGATTTCCGCTTTCTGACCGGTCTGGTGTTCCAGTACCCGGAGTACCAGCTGTTCGAGGAGACCTGCTACAAGGACATCGCCTTTGGCCCCAAGAACATGGGGCTGGACGAGGCGGAAATCGACGCGCGCGTCCACGAGGCGGCCCGGTTCGTCGGCCTCGATGAGGCGCTTCTGGAGCGCAGCCCCTTCGAGCTGTCCGGCGGTCAGAAGCGCCGTGTGGCCGTGGCCGGCGTCATGGCCATGAAGCCCCGCATCCTCGTGCTGGACGAGCCTGCGGCGGGCCTCGACCCCGAGGGCAGAGATGAGATCCTCTCGGAAGTGAAGGACTACCACAAAAAGACCGGCACCACCGTGCTGCTCGTCTCCCACAGCATGGAGGACATCGCCAAGTACGCCGATAAGGTGCTGGTGATGAGCCGGAAGAAGATCGCCATGTACGACACGGTGGAAAAGGTCTTCGCCCGTGCGCCGGAGCTGTTGGAACTGGGCCTCTCCGTCCCGCAGGTGACGAAGATCTTCCTCAAGCTGCGGGAGATGGGGGTGGATGTCCCGGCGGACGTCTACACCATCCCCTACGCCGTCAAGACCATTCTGGCGGCAAAGGCCCGGCGGGATGCGGGAGAGACTCTCGTCCTGCCCCGGAATGAAAATACGCGGGAAGGGGGTGCAGCCGGATGCTGAGAGATATTACCATCGGCCAGCACTTCCCGGGCAACAGCCTTGTCCACCGGTTTGACCCCCGGCTCAAGCTGGTGCTGACCATCCTGTATATTGTGCTGCTCTTTGCGGCGTCGAACCCGCTGGGCCTTGCGCTTTCGCTGATCTTCCTCGCTGTGATGTATGCGGTGGCAAAGATCCCCTTCCGGCTCATCGTCAAAAGCCTGAAGCCCATCTTCCCCATCATCGTCTTTACGGCGGTGCTGAACCTCTTCTTCGTTTCAGGCGAGGGCGACCCGGTGTTTCAGTTCGGTTTTCTGACCGTTTACGCGGAGGGCATCCGGTATGCTGTGCTGATGGCCGTCCGTGTCATGGCTCTCATCGCAGGCACCAGCCTGCTGACCTACACCACCAGCCCCATCGTCCTGACGGATGCCATCGAGCAGCTGCTGAAGCCCCTCGGGAAGCTCCACTTCCCGGTGCACGAGCTGGCGATGATGATGAGCATTGCGCTGCGGTTCATCCCCACCCTCATCGAGGAGACCGATAAGATCATGAACGCCCAGAAGGCCCGCGGCGCACAGCTGGACAACGGCAAGATGACGGAGCGCATCAAGGCGCTGGTGCCGGTACTGGTGCCCCTGTTCATCTCGGCTTTCCGCCGTGCCGACGAGCTGGCCATGGCCATGGAGTGCCGCTGCTACCGCGGCGGCGACGGCCGCACCCGCCTCAAGGTGCTGCGCTGCACGAGACAGGATTACATCGACCTCGCGGTCTGCCTCGTCTGCTTTGCAGTGATCCTGGCGTCGAGGCTGGTGTTCCCGAACTTCTAAAGAGCGAGGAATTTGTTCTCTTTTGGTGCCAAAAGAGAACCAGAAAACCACCAGCGATTTCGACGCGCTGGATCCACGAGAAAGGGGCTGCTCGCCCCTTTCAGACCCCAAAGAGGAAGTCGAAACGGAAAAAAGCTAAGCCGCTCCGCTAAAAGCTTTTTTCTCGTTTCTCCGATTTTGAATGATACGAACGGGAAAGTTGTAATTTCGTAGATGAACTATCTTCTTACTTTAGCCTACGACGGCACCAACTACTGCGGGTTTCAGGTGCAGCCCAACGGGCGGAGCGTGGCCGCTGCGTTTCAGGACGCCTTGGAGGCGGTGCTGGGCAGCCGCCCCGACATCAAGGGCTGCAGCCGCACCGACGCAGGCGTCCACGCGCTGGGCTTCATGCTCAACTTCCACGCCGACACCCGCATCCCGGCGGCAAAGCTGCCGCTGGCCCTCAATCAGCATCTTCCCCCGGACATCCGGGTGTTGGAGGCGCGGGTGGTGCCCGACGACTTCCACGCCCGCTATGCGGCCCACACAAAGACCTACCTCTACCGCATCCACAACAGTCCGATCGACTCGCCCTTCGCCTCCCGCTATTACACCAAGGTGCCGGGGCGGCTGGACGCCGACCGGATGCAGCAGGCGGCACAGTATTTTGTGGGAACGCACGATTTCCTTGCCCTCTGCGCTTCGGGCAGCTCGGCAGCCGCCCACGGCGACACCGTGCGCACCATCACGGCCTGTGAGGTCGAGCGCCGGGGCGACGACATCGACATCACGGTGACGGCAGACGGCTACCTCTACAACATGGTACGCATCCTCGCGGGCACCCTCTGCGAGGCGGGCGCAGGCCGTCTTGCACCTGAGGCGGTGCCGGGCATCCTCGCCAGCTGCGACCGGAAAAACGCCGGCCCGACGCTGGCGGCAAAGGGGCTTTTCCTCAAGAGCGTGGACTACGATTAACACAAACACGACCGGTGCTCCCGGAGGGGGAATGCCCCCTTTGGGAGCACTGTCGTTGCAGGAAGGGGACAGGAACGTATGAGAAAGAAGCATCGAGGCTTCCGGCCCGCGTCGGACGAGCCGCTTTCGGAGGGCCGGGTCGAGTACCTCGAGCAGGCCCGCGCCCGGGTGCGGAACCGGCGCATCCGGCGCACCGCACTCATCGTCGCGGCGCTGACGCTGGTGGTGCTGTTCGCCACCGGCTTTGTGGGCAGCTCGGTGGCAATGGCCAAGGACTGGGCCGACACGGCCCGCATCCTGCTCTTTCCGGGGACGGGCTGGCCTCAGCAGACCGGCGTCATGGAGGTGGAGCAGCTTGCCGCCCTGAACGGAAGCTTTGTGGAGCTGGGGGAAGAGGGGTGCGTGGTCTGGTCCCGCACCGGCACCCGCCTCAACGCCATCCAGAGCGGCTACGCCCGGCCAGCGCTGGCGGCGGGCAAGAACCGCTTCGTGCTCTACAACCGCTCGGGCAATGAGCTGCGGGTGGAGAGCCGCACCCAGAACCTCTACACCAAGACGATGGAGAACAGCATCACCCTCTGCGCGATGGCCGACAACGGCACGCTGGCCGTCGTCACCGAAGACCCCGGCAGCGCCGCCAGACTGCGGATCTACTCCTCCTCGATGGAGGAGCAGCTGAGCTGGAGCCTCACCACCACCGACGGCACGCCGCTGCGGATGGCCTTTTCGCCGGATGGGCGGCGGCTGGCGGTGGCAGCGGTGACGGTCAGCGGCGGGCAGATGGTGACGAATTTCTACATCGTCACGCTGGCGCAGGGCGACCCTGTCCTTGTGGGCAGCGGCAGCGGCGCGGCCCAGTGGCTGAGCTGGCCCAGCGCCCAGAGTGTACTGGCCCTCTGCGACAGCCGCGCCGTCCTCTACAACGCATCGGGCGGCGAAAAAGCTGCCTACGACTTCACCGGCCAGACCCTCCGGGACATCTCGGTGGATGCCTCGGGCAATGCCGCCCTGCTGCTGGCCTCCGGCCAGCTCTGTCAGGCGGTGATGCTGGACCGTGAGCTGAACGTGGAGGGCACAGCGCAGGTGCAGGCGGCCAACCGCATCGTCCGGGCCGGGCAGAGCTTCTATCTGCTCACCGACAGCGGCGTGGAGTGTCTCTCCACCGACGGTGCCTCCCAGTGGCAGCAGAGCCTTTCCGCCCGGCCGCAGGGTCTGCTGGCCGACCGGAAGCAGCTGCTGGTTTTTTGCGGCAACACCGTGCAGGTGCTGACTCCTCCCGAGGCGGAGACCAGTGCCTCGGGCAATCCATGATAGAATAAGGAAAATAAGGTATGTTCAAGAATCCGTCATTTCTTTTTGATATAGTATGTACCGTGGTCTGGCTGCTGCTGGCCGTGCGCTACGCCCGCAAGGGCTTCCTCGCGGCCAGCGTCCAGCTGGGCGGGAATGTCTTCAGCCTCGTGGGTGCCCGGGTCTTTTCGGGCTGGGCTGCCGTCGAGGTGTTCCAGCGGTTTCTGGCCGGGAGCTTCCGCACCCAGATCGCCGAGAGCATCTCTGCCGGAGGGGTCGTTGACCTGACCGGCATCGCGGACAAGTACGCGGGCTTTCTGCCCGAGAGCTTCCGCGCCTCCATCGTGGAGGCCTGCGAGCGCTCCATCTCAGCCGTGCTCAGCGACAACGCCGTGGTGCTGGCGGACGTCATCGTCCAGAAGGTGCTGGCCCCGCTGCTGACGCCGGTCATCTCGGTGGTGCTCTTTTTCGTGACCTTTGCCCTGCTGCGGATGCTGGTGAGTATGCTGGTCACCGTGCTGGGCCTCGTCAACCGGCTGCCAGTCATCGGCACCGTCAACCGCTGGCTGGGCTGGCTCACCGGCTGCATCGCCAGCACGATGGACATCTACCTTGTGCTGTGCGTGGTGTGGGCCATCATCGTCATCACGGGCGGCAATCTGACCGTCCTGAACGACACGGTCATGAGCAGCAGCCTTTACTATAAAGCATTCAATTTGTTCAACCCCTTCCTGTAAAGGGGAGCTTAGGAGGAACCTATATGGTCTGCAATCGCTGTCAGAAACGTCCGGCCATCATCTTCGTCCAGCGGATGGAGAACGGCCAGATGAAAAATGAAGGCTTTTGCCTGCACTGTGCCCGTGAACTGCACATCAAGCCCGTCGAGGACCTGATGAAGCAGTTCGGGATGTCCGACGAGGACATGGACAACATGGAAAACCGGATGGAGAGCATGATGGACGAGATGGGAGACGCGAACCCCCTCTCCCTCATGATGAATATGGGCCAGCCGACGGAGGACGGGGAGAGCGAGGGAGACGACGACCTCGTGCCCGGCTCCAGCGCGACCTTCCCGCTGGGCGTCAAGGCGGAGGGCGAAGCCGGAAACGGCAAAAAGGCCCAGAAAAACGGCAAGAAGCCGCCCCGCCGCAAATTCCTCGATACCTATTGTGAGAATCTGACCCGCAAGGCCCGGGAGGGCAGGCTGGACGACATCGTGGGCCGCGACCGCGAAATTTACCGCACGATTCAGATTCTGAGCCGCCGCCAGAAGAACAACCCCTGCCTCATCGGCGAGGCGGGTGTCGGCAAGACGGCCATCGCTGAGGGCATCGCGGAGCGGATCGCCAAGGGCGACGTCCCCGTGGGCCTGAAGGACAAGGAAATTTTCCTGCTGGATCTGACCAGCCTCGTGGCCGGCACCCAGTTCCGGGGCCAGTTCGAACAGCGGGTCAAGGGCCTGCTCAGTGAGGTCAAGGCCGCGGGCAACATCATCCTCTTTATTGATGAAATTCATACCATCACCTCGGCGGGCGAGAGCGAGGGCGCGATGAACGCGGGCAACATCCTCAAGCCTGCCCTGTCCAGAGGCGAAATTCAGGTCATCGGCGCCACCACCTTCAACGAGTACCGCAAGTATATCGAGAAGGATCAGGCCCTTGAGCGCCGCTTCCAGCCCGTCCGGGTGGAGGAACCCAGCGTGGCCGATACGCTGGCCGTCATGAACGGCATCAAGAAGTATTACGAGGAGCACCACCATGTGCAGGTGGAGGCGGATGTCCTCTCGGCCATCGTCACCCTCAGTGAGCGGTACATCACCGACCGCTACCTCCCCGATAAGGCCATCGACCTGCTGGACGAGGCCTGCGCCTGCTGCAACCTTGCCCACCCGGTCATCTCGGAATACCTCGAGATGCAGAAGGAGCTGGACGGCCTGAAGCAGGAGGAGGCGGAGATGGAGTCTGCCGACGTCAACGAGGCCATCGACTATGAGCAGGTGGCCCAGCGGAAGACCCGCATCGCAAAGCTGGAAGCTGAGCTGCCCGCAAAGCAGGCCGCAGCCAGCGAGATCAGGGTCACGATGGATGATGTGGCCAGGGTCATCGAGCTGTGGACGGGCATCCCGGCAGTAAAAATTCAGGAGACGGAGTTCGCAAAGCTGTCCGGGCTGGAAGCGGAGCTGAAAAAGAAGATCATCGGTCAGGACGAGGCCGTCCATCTCGTGGCACAGGCCGTCAAGCGGAGCCGTGCCGACCTGTCGGGACGCCGCCGCCCGGCCAGCTTCATCTTCGTCGGCCCCACCGGCGTCGGCAAGACCGAGCTGGTCAAGCAGCTGGCAAACCAGCTCTTTGACGGCCCTGACCCCCTCATCCGCCTCGATATGAGCGAGTATATGGAGAAGTATGCGGTGTCCCGCATGATCGGCTCGCCTCCGGGCTATGTGGGCTACGAGGAGGCCGGTCAGCTCACCGAAAAGGTGCGCCGCCGCCCCTACAGCGTCGTCCTCTTCGATGAGATCGAAAAGGCCCACCCCGACGTCATGAACATCCTGCTCCAGATCCTCGACGAGGGCAAGATCAACGATGCCCAGGGCCGGACGGTGGATTTCTCCAACACGGTCATCTGCATGACCTCCAACGCCGGAAGCGGCGACAAGAGCACCTCCGGACTCGGCTTCAACAAGAGCGAGGAGCAGCTGAGCGAGGAAAAGACCCGCAAAGCCCTGAGCCAGTTCCTGCGGCCCGAGTTCCTTGGCCGCGTGGATGAGGTCATCGCCTTCAAGCCCCTGAGCCAGCAGACGCTGGAGGGCATCGCGGCCCTCATGCTGGACGAGTACAAGCCCAGCATGGAATCGAAGGGCATCGCCTACCGCTATACCCCGGCGGCGCTGTCCGCCCTCGTGGCCAAGAGTCAGGGCGGCAAGTTCGGTGCCCGCGACCTCCGCCGCGTCATCCGCAAGGCGGTGGAAGACCCTGCCGCCGAGCGCATCATCGACGGCACCCTGAAGGCAGGCGGGAGCCTGACCGTGGACGCCGAGAACGGCGAAGTCGTCCTGAAGTAAAGCACAAACGAAAAGGCACTCCGAAGCGCTTCGGAGTGCCTTTTTATAGTGCGCGGAAAACTCAGTCGAGGGACACCGGAACTTCGGGCTTGTTGGCGGTGCGGGCGCTGGTGCGGCCCTCGGGGATGATCTCCCCGGCGGCGGTCAGCGCCAGCTTGGTGAGGGTGGGGCCTACCAGCTCATACACCAGCACCGAGAAGAGAACCACGTTGCGTACCATGTGGCCGTCGGAAAGCTCGGCGGCCTCGGCAGCCATGCCCAGCGCCACCTGCGTGGTGAGGGAAAGGCTGTCCACCTGTTCCAGCGTGCCGAAGCCGATGCCGAACCCGCTCAGGCCCAGCCGTCCCAGAAAGAAGGGGCCGAGCAGCAGGCCCGCCAGCAGGTAGGACGTGACCGCTGGCAAATGGACTGCCTTTGCCAGACGCGACATCAGCAGACCTGCGATGAGCGCCGTGGAAAGGCAGATGAGAAGCTGTTCCATATGATATTGCGGGCAGCGGACGCACCGAGGCCGCCGCCCTTTCCTCCTTTTTCTCAGTCAGGCGTGTTTCCGGGCTGCTTGCCAAAACCCCTGAAAACACAGCACAATAAAGGATTATACTATCTCATCGCTTAAAAAGCAACATCTTTTCAGGCGAAATGATTGAAGAATCCTTAACAAATGACCGAAAAAAGCGAAAAACAGGGCCGCTGCCTGTGCAGCGACCCTGTTGTATGCAACAATTGTGAATTTAGTTGAACTTAAAGATCTTCCGTGCGATGCGGTAGCCGCCCAGCACGATGTCGTCGCCCTTGGGGAAGGGCAGGTTGGTCACGCCGCCGAAACCGAAGCGGATGGAGCGGTAGACTGCGGCGCTGGTGTGCTCGCGCAGGTACTGCCACAGGCCCTTCTGCTTCTCCTTGGCCTCGGCGCTGCCGTCCAGCAGCAGGAAGATGTCGCTGACCGCCATCATCATCGAGAGGTAGTGGAGCATATAGGCCCGAAGCTTCTTTTCGCCCTTGAGGGCGTCGAGGTCCTGACAGTCGATCATGTGCCGGGTGACGCGGAGCTGCTGGTCCACGCGCTTGACCATGACGCTCTCATTGACGCTCTGGTCGGAGCGGCCAATGAAATAGCGGTAGAGGTCGAGGTCCATATAATACATGGTCTTGACGAAGGGCAGGGGCTGGTAGACGAAGATGTTGTCCACATAGAAGGTGTGCTTGGGCAGCACCATGCCGCACTGGCGCAGCACCTCGGTGCGGTACAGAACCGAGTGCATCAGCAGGTTCTGGTCGGGGCGGAAGTGGCCCACGTGCATCCATGTGAAGAGCCGCTCCTGCGGGAAGACGTTGGTGTACCGCACGGTGTGGCTGGTGCCGTCCTCGGTGTGCTCATAGACGTAGTTGCAGATCATGAGGTCAGGGGCGGTGCCGCGGGTCACGAGGGTGTGCAGGCGGGAGAGCACCTTCTTGAGGGCGTCGGTGTCCAGCCAGTCGTCGCTGTCCACGACCTTGTAGTAGAGGCCGGTGGCGTTGCGGATGCCCTGATTGACGCCCTCACCATGGCCGCCGTTCTCCTGATGGATGGCTTTGACGATGGTGGGGTACTTGGCGGCGTACTCGTCGCAGATGGCCGGGGTCTCATCTTTCACGGAACCGTCGTCCACAAGGATGATTTCGGCCTGCTCCCCGGCGGAGAGCAGGGTCTCGATGCAATGGCGCATATAGGCCGCCGAGTTGTAGCACGGGACGGCAAAGGTAATGAGTTTCTGCTGCATAATAATAAGCTCCTTATCGTGCTTGCCCGGCCTTGCGCAGAGCAAAAAATGGCCGGAGATGGAGATATGTACTCTTATTATATCATTTTCGCGCACAAAAAGCTAGGAAGACCAGCAAATACCTTCAAAAAACGACAGCAGAAAAGCATTTTGATACCATTTCGGGCCGGGCTGTGCTATAATAGTACAGTTACAGGAACCAAAAAGCAGGAGGAGCACATGGCAGACCCGCATTCTATCTTAAAAAAAGTCTTTGGCTACGACAGCTTCCGCCCCGGGCAGGAGGAGATCGTCCAGCGGCTGCTGGACGGGCAGGACGTGCTGGCCGTGATGCCCACCGGCGCGGGCAAGTCCATCTGCTATCAGGTGCCGGCCCTGCTGCTGCCCGGCATCACCATCGTGGTGTCGCCGCTGGTCAGCCTGATGAAGGATCAGGTGGGCGCGCTGGTGCAGGCCGGTGTGGCGGCGGCCTTCCTCAACAACAGCCTCACCGACAACCAGAAAGCCCTGATGCTCCACCGCGCCCGGGAGGGCTGGTATAAGATCATCTATGTCGCCCCGGAGCGGCTGGAGATGCCGGGCTTCCAGCGGTTCGCACAGGAAAAACTTATCAGCATGGTCACGGTGGATGAGGCCCACTGCATCAGCCAGTGGGGACAGGACTTCCGCCCCAGCTATCTGCGAATCAAGGAGTTCGTGGACAGCCTGCCCAGCCGCCCGGTGGTGGGCGCGTTCACGGCCACCGCCACGGCCCGGGTGCGGGACGACATCCGCAGCCACCTCGACCTCCATCAGCCCTATGAAGTGACTACCGGCTTCGACCGGCCCAACCTCTACTTCGAGACCCGCCGCGCCCTGCCCAGCCAGAAACCGAAGGAGCTGCTGGACCTTGTGCTGCGGGAGGGAGACAACGCGGGCATCGTCTATTGCAGCACCACCAAGCAGGTGGACGAGACGGCCCGCCTGCTTCAGAGCCGGGGCATCCGGGCGGCGGCGTATCACGCCAAGCTGGACGCCGAGGTGCGGCGGAAGAATCAGGACGACTTCCTCTACGACCGGGTCCAGATCATGGTGGCGACGAATGCCTTCGGCATGGGCATCGACAAGCCCAATGTCCGGTTCGTCATCCACTACAATATGCCCAAGGACCTTGAGAGCTACTATCAGGAGGCGGGCCGTGCAGGCCGCGATGGTCTGCCGTCCCGCTGCATCCTGCTCTACTCCGGTACGGACGTGCGGACCATCCGCTTTTTCATCGACAAGGAGATGGAGGCCGACAACGGCCTGCCTGCCGACGTCAAGGCTGAGGCTGCCCGCAAGGCGGAAGAACGGCTTAAATATATGACCTTCTACTCCACCACCCAAAAGTGCCTGCGGCGGTTCATGCTGAACTACTTCGGGGAGGCTGCACCCGAGAAGTGCGGCAACTGCTCCTGCTGCCTCTTTGCCGAGCAGAATGCGCAGGAGGTGGAAGAGCGGGCCGCTGCCGCGAAGCAGCGCGCTGCGGCCAACTCCCGGCGGCTGTCTGCCCGCCGTGCTGCCGCCAACACCGACCTCAGTGAGGCCGACGAAAAGCTTCTGGCGGCGCTCTACGCTCTGCGCAAGCGTCTCGCTGCAAAGCAGAACGTCCCGGCTTATATGGTGTTCAGCGACGCCACCCTCCGGGAGATGGTCCAGAGCAAGCCTCTGAGCATGGACGAATTCCTGAACATCACCGGCGTCGGCGAGAAGAAGGCCGCGCGGTATGGCATGGCCTTCCTGCGGGTCATCGAGGAGATGGTCAACTCGCGGTGAGCAGGGCCGAAACTGTAAATTTTCTGCGTTCTGCTTGACTTTTCCGGGATTTTGCATATACTGAAGATAGTGAATGTGGTAATTCACACATAGGACTCACGAAGAAAGAACAACCCCCCTCAGAGAGCTGCAATCTCTCAAAAGGGGGGTCATTCTTTTAGTGCTTGCTGTCCTTGAACCAGCCGCCAAGCCACTTGTAGACGAAGTTTGCGACAACGCCTGCTGCGACGGACAGGATGAATGTGGTAATATCCATAGGAACTCACCTCCTTCCAACTGGACGGAGAAGGCCAGCGTCTTTAGTATATCATAAGCTTCGACAAAAAGATAGAAAAAGAGCGCGGATCTTCCACGATGAGCCACTCGGCTCGTGGAAAGGTCTGCGCTCTTTTTGTCATTCCATCGTATGGGTGGAGAAGACCTTTTCGTCCTGCCACCACACCGGCTGCCCGGCGGCGAGGGACTTGGGCACATCCAGCAGACGCTGGTTCCGGCTGCCCCGGAAACGGAGGGAGATGTCGTGCTCAGCCTCCACGAAGCGGCCATCCACCAGCACGTCCAGCAGACGCAGCAGCTCGTCGGTGACTTCACACCGTGCGGGACAGGGAACCTTGCCGGTCAGCTGTTCCCATGTGTAGCCGGAGTAGCACCAGACGGTCTTCTTCGGGTAGAGGGCCTTGAAATTCTGGACGAAAGTCACCAGCTCCCGCTGGTTCTCCGGCTCCATCGGTTCGCCGCCCAGCAGGGAGAGGCCCGCGATATAATCCGGCTTGCAGGAGGCGAATACCTCGTTGCGGACGGGCTTGTCGAAGGGGGCACCGTAACCGAAGTCCCATGCCACCTCGTTGAAGCAGCCGGGGCAGTGGTGGCGGCACCCGGAGACGAAGACGCTAGTGCGAACCCCCGGCCCGTTGGCAATGTCATAATATTTAATGGTTGCGTAGTTCATTACAAGTGTAACACCCGATCCTTGATCTCCTGCGTCCGGCCCTGATTCCAGAACTGGGTGCCGATATAGCCGCAGGTACGGCGGGCGACATTCAGCTTGTTCTGGTCACGGTTGCCGCACTTGGGGCACTCCCACACCAGCTTGCCGTCGTCCTCCACGATCTTGATCTCGCCGTCATAGCCGCACACCTGACAGTAGTCGGACTTGGTGTTCAACTCGGCGTACATGATGTTGTCGTAGATGAACTGCAGCACGCTCATCACGGCTTCCAGATTGTCCTGCATGTTGGGCACTTCCACATAGCTGATGGCACCGCCCGGGGACAGCTTCTGGAACTCGCTCTCAAACTTCAGCTTGGTGAACGCATCGATCGTCTCCGAAACATGGACGTGATAGCTGTTGGTGATATAGTTCTTGTCGGTGATGCCGGGCACGATGCCAAACCGCTTTTGCAGACACTTGGCGAATTTGTAGGTGGTGGATTCCAGCGGAGTGCCGTAGAGGGAATAGTCCATGTTTTCGGCCTTCTTCCACTCATTGCATTTGTCGTTCATATGCTGCATCACACTGAGGGCGAAGGGCTTTGCGCCGGCGTCAGTGTGGCTCTTGCCGGTCATATACTTCACGCACTCATACAGGCCGGCGTAGCCGAGGCTGATGGTGGAGTAGCCGCCAAAAAGGAGCTTGTCGATCTTCTCGCCTTTCTTGAGGCGGGCCAGTGCGCCATACTGCCACAGAATGGGGGCGGCATCGCTGGGGGTGCCCAGCAGGCGCTTGTGGCGGGCCTGCAGAGCGCGGTGGCAGAGCGCCAGACGCTCGTCGAAGATCTTCCAGAACTTGTCGAAGTTGCCGCCGGAGCTGAGGGCCACATCCACCAGATTGATGGTCACGACGCCCTGATTGAAGCGGCCGTAATACTTGGGCTTGCCGGTCTCGGGGTCCACATAAGGGGTGAGGAAGCTGCGGCAGCCCATGCAGGTGTAGCAGTGGCCCTCGCCGTTCTTGTCTACCTTCAGCTCGAGCATCTTCTTCTCGGAGATATAGTCGGGTACCATCCGCTTGGCGGTGCACTTGGCAGCCAGCTCAGTCAGATAGTAGTAGGGGTCGCCGGGGTGGATGTTGTCCTCCTCCAGCACATAGATGAGCTTGGGGAAGGCGGGGGTGATCCAGACACCGGCCTCATTCTTCACGCCCTGATAGCGCTGGCGGATGGTCTCTTCGATGATGATGGCAAGGTCGGCCTTCTCCTGCGCGTTGCGGGCCTCACCCAGATACATGAAGACGGTGATGAAGGGAGCCTGACCGTTGGTGGTCATAAGGGTGACGACCTGATACTGGATGGTCTGGACGCCGCGGTTGATCTCATTGCGCAGGCGGCGCTCCACGATCTCGCGCTTGCGCTCGGCAGAAACATCCAGACCCTCCATCTCAGCCTCGACCTCAGCGGCGATCTTCTTGCGGGAGACGTCCACGAAGGGGGCAAGGTGGGTCAGGCTGATGCTCTGGCCGCCGTACTGGTTGGAGGCCACCTGCGCGATGATCTGGGTGGCGATGTTGCAGGCGGTGGAGAAACTGTGGGGCTTCTCGATATAGGTGCCCGAGATGACCGTGCCGTTCTGGAGCATATCGTCCAGATTGATGAGGTCGCAGTTGTGCATATGCTGGGCAAAGTAGTCGGAGTCGTGGAAGTGGATGAGACCCTCCTGATGAGCCTTGACAATCTCGGGGTCCAGCAGCAGGCGGGCAGTCAGATCCTTGGAGATCTCACCGGCCATGTAGTCGCGCTGGACGCTGTTGACGGTGGGGTTCTTGTTGGCGTTCTCCTGCTTGACTTCCTCGTTCTGGCACTCGATAAGGCTCAGGATGCGCTCGTCGGTGGTGTTGGTCTGGCGCTTGAGGCTCTGGATATAGCGGTAGGTGATATAGTGGCGGGCGATGTCATGGGCCTTGATGTCCATGAGCTGGTTCTCCACCATATCCTGTATCTCTTCCACGCTGATGGCGCGGTTGAGTGCCTGGCACTGATCGGTCACGGCTGCGGCGATGTCAGTGATCTGCTCCCGGGAGAGACGGGCCTTACCGCCCACCGAATCGCTGGCTTTGGTAACAGCGGTGATGATTTTGGTAATATCGAAAGGTACTTCAGCACCGTTGCGTTTGATGATCTTCATAGCGCTCCTCCTGTGTCGCATATACAGTGTGAACGGGTGTCTCCTTGTGCAAGAGGCACCCGCAAGTCTCGTGATTCATTGATACTATCATATCACTATTTAGTGATATGTCAATGGAAGAACCACTACATTTTGTGTTTTGTAGCTTTCGCCAAAAATAACGGAGAATTTCCGGAACAAAATTTGAGACGGAACCTCTTGACAATTTGTGCAAGGGAAGCGGGCGCTTTCCTTGGCGTAATAAAGGCCGTCGTCTATACTTTGCCCTTTATATAATACATTATAACAGACAAAGAGTCTCGGCCTGAAAAATACAAGGAGATGAAGCCGATTTCAGTCAGCGCGAAAAAACTTGAAAAAAAGAAGTAAAAAAGTGTTGACATCCGGGCGGTGATGTGGTATTATACTTGAGCGCCAAGCGC
>ERZ1673738.1207-NODE-1207-length-40400-cov-9.055645_pt1 | contig 40400 bp, 40 predicted proteins | sample MGYA00580198_ERZ1673738 | MGnify/ENA primary metagenome ERZ1673738 (study PRJEB41218, sample SAMN15661784) | gut metagenome | host: Homo sapiens | place: Canada: London | collected 2015-08-20/2019-03-30 | study: EMG produced TPA metagenomics assembly of...
CGATGCAGATGGGCTGACGCCCATAAAAGAGAAAAAGGCGGAAAGCGCCGAAAAGGGGCATTGACAGGCGGCAGGGGTTCAACTCTCGTCAGCTATAGTGTTTTCCAGAACGCCTATTCCGTCGATCTCGCAGCGGACAACATCTCCGGATTCAAGATACTTCTGCACGGATGGCTCCATACCGAGAGCAACGCCGCTGGGCGTTCCGGTCGCGATGATTGTTCCGGCCTTGAGCGTCATGCCGGCCGACAGCTCTTCGATTATATAAGGGATGTCGAAGATCATCATGCGCGTGTTGCTGTCCTGGCGCTTTTCGCCGTTAACGTAACAGCGGATGCCAAGTTCGGGCATTGCGCCGACGGTTTCGGCCGAGATGATACATGGACCCATGGGCGTGAAGTCATCAAGGCTTTTGCCGAAGTACCACTGCTTGTGGCGCGTTTGAAGATTGCGTGCAGACACGTCGTTGATTATAGTGTAGCCGAAGATATACTCACCCGCTTCGGCCGCCTTAACATTTTTCGCGTCCCTGCCGATAACGACGCCAAGCTCGACCTCGTAGTCAAGGCTGTCGCAGATATCAAAATGCCCGTCTATCCTATCTCCCGGTGCAACTGCGCGCTGAAGGCGCTTGGAGAAATACACCGCATCGCCGCGCTGTACATCAAACACCGCGTCTGCGCGGGTCGCCTCCTCGGCGTGATCGCGGTAGTTTAGTCCCAGGCAGATAATATCCTGCCGCGGCTCTGGTATGGGAGCTTCAAGCTTAACGTCGCCGAGAGGCAGTGCTTTTGCCTTTTCCGGCACTGCGGGCAGCTTGCCGGCGAGCTCATCTATAAGCTCGAGCATGCTTTCGGCTTTGAGACCGAGCTCGGACGCCGGGATAACTGCGCTTTCATCGGTCGTCAGAGCGCCGACGTGCTCCGCGCCCTTATATTTATATGTAACAAATTTCATATCAAATTGCCCCCATTATCGAAGAAATAATCTGTCCCGCAAAAGGCACAGGCTCTTTTCTTCCGAAATAGGCATTGCGAGCACCGAGAAAGGCCAGAATGACAAGCAGCATGGTGTTGAGCCTTTTAAGTGGCTTGCCGACGTAGGGCACAATACCGATCACGCCGTTGAGCATGTGCATGACAAGCAGCATGGCCGATTGCCCGGCGTGGTATTTCACGAGCTCCGAGCCGCTGTTTTTAATAAGTGAATACAGAAATACCGGGCCGATATAGCCGACAGCCGCGAGATCACGCTCTTTAAACTCGTCGGGGATCTTATCATTCTCGGTGATTTCGGGGCTTGCCGAGTTGAAGGCTTCCTGCATATATTTAAGTATAGGATTATCCATAAAGCTATCGCCTGCGTCGGGCTTCCAGCCGCAGGAAAGGCAGACCTTGCCGCCGTCAGGGATATAGGTTCCGCATCTTGGGCATTTGTTCATACTTCTCACCTTTCTATGTACGGCGTTGAGACGCCGATTTCTTTTATTTTATTATCTTCCCTATTTTAAGTCAAGCGCAAAATATGTGGCTGCCGATCGTTAGCATCTGCGGACGCGACCATATCCATTTGCTTGTCGCGGTGGCAGGGTTAAAATAATATATCGCTCCGCCTGTCGGATCGGAGCCTGCCAGGGCCTCGCGTGCGGCGCGGTAGGCGCTGCCGGCAACGGGCTGATCAAACTGTCCGTCATCAAGGCAGGAGAATGCGCCGCTTTGGTATATCACACCCGAGAGTGAATTCGGAAACGACGGGTGGTCGATGCGGTTCAAGACCACCGCGCCGACCGCTACCTGACCGATATACGGCTCGCCGCGTGCCTCGGCGGAGATAAGCCGTGCAAGCAGATACACGTCGCCCGAGGCAGCAGAGCCTGAGCCCGACTGCTCGTAAATGCCGAGCGCGGCAAGGGTCTTATCCCCCGCCTGACCGTCAACAGTCAGGCCGTTTGTGCGCTGAAAATATTTAACTGCCCGCTCGGTCGCGCTGCCGTAGATGCCGTCCACGCTGCCACTGTAGTAACCCCAGCTTTTAAGACGCGTCTGTATCTGCGTTACGGTTGCGCCCGACGAGCCACGCTTATACAGTGCAGCGTCCGCCGATTGCGCAAGTGCGATTATCAGAATATTTACCGCGAATATCAGTGCGACTGCGAGGATTATTTTTTTATGCTTAACACTCATGCTTATCACTCCGATGGCTTTTTTCATATTCTGCCTCGCTCGCTTATTTTTATGCAAAAAAGCTCCTGCTCAGTAAGGCAGGAGCTTTTTGGAGTTTTTGTTCAATATCAGTTTTGCACCTTGATGATGTGGCGCGGGCAGATGTCGGAGCAATGTCCGCACTGTACGCACTTGGAGACATCGATGCGTGCGAGATTATCCTTGATGACTATCGCGTCGGCAGGACACTCGCGCTGGCACTTCATGCAGCCTATGCAGCCCTCGTCACAGATTTTCATGACGGCAGCGCCCTTATCGCAGCTGGAGCAAGCGACGAGAACGTGCTGATCATAAGGAACGAGCTTGACTATCTTCTTCGGGCATGCGTCAACGCACGCGCCGCAGCCGACGCACTTTTCGCGGTCGACCTTCGCAACGCCGTTAACGATGCTCATTGCGCCGAACTGGCAGGCATTTGCACAGTTGCCAAGGCCGATGCAGGCGAAACGGCAATCCATGTTGCTCTTGCCGCCGAACAGCATCGCTGCCTGACAGTTTTTGGGTCCATTGTAGTTAAAGCGCTTGGATGCGTGACCCTCCGTGCCCGAGCAGGGAACGAAGGCGATCAGCTTCTCCACATCGCCCGCGGAAACACCCATGATCTCCGCTATCTTTGCCGCGGCCTCGGGGCCTGCGGCGACACACTTGTTGACGGGAGCCTCGCCCTTTGCCACGGCGGCGGCATAGCCGTCACAGCCGGGGAAGCCGCAGCCGCCGCAGTTTGCGCCAGCCAGGCACTCACGAACCTGCTCCTGCTTGGGGTCAACCTCGACGTAGAATATCTTCGACGCGAACGCGAGGATAGCGCCGAACAGTGCGCCGAGGACGCCGAGAACGATAACACCGTATATTACTAATTGCATATCATCGTCCCCCTATCAAAAGATCTTCATGCCGCTGAAGCCCATGAAGGCCAGAGCGAGCAGAGAAGCCGTAACCAGACAGATCGGGAAGCCCTCGAAGCTCTTCGGGTACTCCGCGAACTCGACGCGCTCACGCACGGAGGCAAACAGCACGATGGCCAGCAGGAAGCCGAGGCCGCCGGTGATGCCGTAGACGGTGGACTCGATGAAGTTGTACTTATTCTGAACGTTCAGAAGAACAACGCCGAGCACCGCGCAGTTGGTGGTGATAAGGGGCAGGTAAATGCCCAGTGCCGAGTACAGCGAGGGGATGGACTTCTTCAGGAACATCTCGACGAACTGAACCAGAGCCGCGATGACCAGAATGAAGGTCAGGGTCTGGAGGAAGGCAAGGCCGAGAGGCACGAGCACATACTGATCGACGACCCAGCAGATCGCGGATGCAAGACCCATGACGAAGGTGACCGCGAGACCCATGCCGACGGCGGTATCAACCTTGCTCGAGCAGCCCAGGAAAGGGCAGCAGCCGAGGAACTGCGAGAAAATGAAGTTGTTAATGAGTATCGCGCCGAGAGAAATGGAAAGAATACTTGTAAGCATTACTTATTTCCCTCCTTTTCTTTCTTTTCCTCAGCTCTGCGCAGAGCGTACTGCATGAGTGCGATCAGACAGCCGAGGGTAAGGAAGCCGCCGAAGGGCATGGTCAGGAGCTTTGCGCCGAGCTCCTCGGGGAAGATCTGAAGGCCGTTGCCCGTGCCGACGCCGGAAACGGTGTTGATGATTCCCTTGCCGAAGGAGCCGGAGCCGAGGAACTCACGGATGATGCACATGATCGTGAGAACGATGGTGTAGCCGAGGCCCTGGAAGATGCCGTCGAGTGCGGAGGCGCCGATGCTGTTTTTGGCTGCAAAGGCCTCTGCGCGGCCGATGATGATGCAGTTGACGACGATCAGGGGGATGAATACGCCCAGAGACTCGCTCAGTGCGGGGACATATGCCTGAAGCAGAAGGTCAACTATCGTAACGAAGCCTGCGATGATAACGACGAAAACTGCGATACGGATGTCATTCGGGATGACCTTGCGCATTGCGGAGATAACGATGTTGCAGCAGGTGAGGATGATAAGTACGGATATGCCCATGCCGATGCCGTTGAAGAACATCGTGGTGATGGCCATGGTCGAGCACATGCCGAGGAGCTGAACCAGAACGGGGTTATTGGTAATAAGGCCGTCCTTGAACTGTTTTTTAATATTCATCGTCTGACCTCCTTAACCCAGCGTACTGACAGCGTCGATAGCTGCGCCGACTGCCGTGCAGACCGCACGGGACGTGATGGTAGCGCCGGTGATGGCGTTAATCTGACCGCCGTCCTTGGTGACCTTGGCCTGATCCGCCGTGAGTCCGACGAACTGATCCTTGAACTCGGCGTTGCCCGCCTTGGAGCCGAGGCCGCTGGTCTCGGAGCTTGCGATGATCGAGATGCCGTTGCAGCTGAGGTCCGCGTTTACGCCGACCGCGACGGTGATCATGCCCTGAGAGCCGGATACGTTTGCTTCGACTATCCAGTCGCCGTTATTGGTCTTGTAGACCTTGCCTATCTCGCCGCGATTGCCGTCATACTTGACTTCGTCGTAGCTGTCGAAGCTCATGACCGCGCGGTAGGCTTCGGCGGTCTTTTCCTCTTTGTACAGTCTGATGGGCTCCTCGGTGACCATATTGGTCAGGCCGAGAACGCCGGCAACTAGAGCAGAGACGAGGAAGAGGATAAGAGTAAGCTTTACTATCTTATTCATTATGCTTTTGCCTCCTTTGCTGCCTTTTTGGCTGCCTTGAGGTCTTCCTTCGTCACGCCGAACTGACGGCCGCGGGTTCCCTTATCGATCGCCCATGCGCACAGGTTCATGATGAGGATGGCAAAGGAAACGCCCTCGGGGAAGCCGCCGAAGTAACGGATGAGAACAGTCAGAGCGCCGCAGCCAATGCCGAACACGAGCTGACCGTTGAGCGTTACGGGGCTGGAGGAGTAGTCGGTCGCCATGAAGAAGGCGCCGAGCAGCAGACCGCCGGACAGGAGGTTGTAGAGCATCCAATCGACGTTCGAGTAGCCGTTTCTGGGGAAGATGAAGGTCAGAATGGCGACCGTTGCGATGAAGGCGACGGGGATGCGCCAGCTGATGACCTTGCGGATGAGCAGGTATGCGCCGCCTATGAGCAGTGCAAGCGCGCTTATTTCGCCGATGGAGCCGGGCATGAAGCCGAGGAACATATCGAGAAAATCAAAGCCCTGAGCCGCGACGTCGCCGCCCTCCTTGAGGATGCTCAGCGGGGTCGCCATAGTGACGGCGTCAGCCTCAACGACGGCCTTGCCGAGAGCCTTGGGGACTGCCCAGGTGGTCATGGTAGCCGTCCAGGAGAAGAACAGGAAGGCACGGCCGGCCAGCGCGGGGTTAACGAAGTTCTTGCCGATGCCGCCGTAAAGCTGCTTTACGATGACGATGGCGAAGAAGGTGCCGATGACGGGCATCCACAGGGGAGCGTCAACGGGCAGGCACAGCACCAGCAGTATGCCGGTGACGCATGCGGAAAGATCGTGTATCGAGCCGGGCTTTTTCATGAGCTTGCGGTAGCCCCACTCGAAGAAAACTGCCGATGCAACGCTTACGGCCAGCAGAGCCAGGACCTTAAAGCCGAACTGATAAACAGCGAACGCCATTGCCGGCACAAGTGCGATTATGACGTCCAGCATGATGCGCGAGGTATCGGTCTTTGTCCTTACCTGAGGCTGATAGGAAGCGTCAAACGTATATTCTTTTGCTTTCACTTTTTCTCGGCCTCCTTTGCGGCAGCTTCCGCTCTTGCCTTCTCCTCGGCTGCCTTGGCAGCGAACAGGAGCTTAGCGGTCTTGAAAGAGTGGGTCAGCGGCATTCTGCCGGGGCAGTTGTAAGAGCAGCTGCCGCACTCGAAGCAGTCAAGAATGTGGTACTTCTTCATATTCTCGAAGTCGCCCTTCTTGAAGTATGCATACATGTAAACGGGCTCAAGTCCCATGGGGCATACGGTGATGCACTTACCGCAGCGTATGCAGGTGGGATTTTCAACGGTTCTGTCTTCTTCCTCAGTGAAGAACAGGATACCGGCTGTGCCCTTGATGTTTACAGCGTCGATGTTCGTTGCGATAAGGCCCATCATAGGTCCGCCGAGAACTATCTTCTTGGGGGTCTTTACAAAGCCTCCGCACTGCTCGACGATATAGCGGAAAGATGTGCCCACGCGGCACTGCAGGTTGTGGGGCTTATCTATGGCGGAGCCGCCTACGGTGAGTATACGCTCAAAGCAGGGAATGCCGAGATAGCACGCCTTGTAGATAGAGTACGCAGTCTGGGTGCTCACAACATTGCAGCCGACGCCTGCGGGCAGTCCTCCGGGCTTGACCTCGCGGTTGGTAATGGCCTTGATCTGCATTTTCTCCGCGCCCTGGGGGTATTTGACGTCCTCGGGTACGATCTCAACGCCGTACTGCGCCGGGTTCTTGGAATTGAGAAGCTCTATAGCGTCCATCTTGTTCTTCTCAATGCCGTAATAAGCTTTGTCCAGTCCGCTGGCTATACGTGCAAGCTCGATGCCCTTGAGTAGCTCTTCGGGATGCAGCTTCATCGTCCAGTGGTCGCCGTTTAGGTAAGGCTCACATTCCGCGCCGTTGATGATAAGAGTGTCAACCTTACCGAGGCCGCCTCTGATCTTGAATGCGGTTGGGAACATTGCGCCGCCCATGCCGACGATACCTGCTTCGCGCAGTCGGGCAAGGATCGCCTCCGGATCCTTAAGCTGCTCCTCGGTCAGGGGAGCGAGATCCGTGCAGGGGGTATCCTGGTAATCGTTTTCGATAACGATGGCCGGGATCATATCGCCCAGAGGATGGGGTCTGGGCTCGATCGCTATGACCTTGCCGGAAACGGGAGAATGCACCGGGGCGGAAACAGGCGCGGGATTGTCGCCTATTTTCTGGCCCATCGTTACATAATCGCCGACCTTGACTATAGGCTGGCAAGGTGCGCCGATGTGCTGTGCCATCGGTATAACGACCTGGGGCGGCGGGGTAATGACCACAACAGGCTCTTCGGGAGCCTTCATGTAATCAGGATGTACGCCACCGCGGAACTTATAGGGCATTTACATCACCTCTCTAATTTATGCAAACTTAAATATAGCACAAACTATGTTTTGTGTCTACAATCAATGACTCGATTTTCGTCGAATTTTTGTGATTTTCGGCACTTTATCATGACAAATGATTAACAATTGCACATATTTTAACGCATTTTATGCCTCTTGTGGTTTTATTGTCAATATTCGGCCCGCAATTGCGTTTTGTTGAAAATGGGGCTTATCAAAAGCTCATTTATGCTGTATTATTGTATTATGTATTTATAATTTGATCGGAGGGTCTGCCATGCTTACTCAATGGGGCGAAAAGCTCGACAAGGACAATGTACTTCCGGAATATCCTCGTCCTCAGATGCGGCGCACATCGTTTATCAATCTCAACGGTTTGTGGGACTATGCCTTCACGGCTGCCGGTGAGAGGCAGCCTGATAAGTGGGATGGTAAAATACTCGTCCCCTTCTCGCCTGAATGCGAGCTGTCCGGCGTCGGACGCGTTCTGAGTCCCGATGAGTATCTGTGGTACAGGCGCGACTGGGCAAAGCCGGATTTCGCCGAGGGCGATCGCGTCATACTGCACTTCGGTGCTGTCGACCAAAGCTGCACTGTTTATATAAACGGGCTGCGCGCATTTCGCCACAGGGGCGGCTATCTGCCGTTTGAGTTTGACGCCACAGGCTTCCTTTCAAGGGGCGTAAACGAGATATCATTGAGCGTGCGCGACGTGAGCGACACATCGTATCACTCCCGCGGCAAGCAGAGGCTCAAGCGCGGCGGCATATGGTACACGCCCCAAAGCGGCATCTGGCAGACGGTCTGGGCAGAGTGCATTCCGCACGACTGCATAAGGCAGCTGCACATAACTCCGGATTTCGACAAGGCCTGCGTTAACGTGCGCGCCGACACTGTCGGTGACAGCCGCGCCTATGCCATATTTGACGGGCGGCAGTATCAGCTCCCCGCCTCGATCCCTGTTCCCGATTTTGAACCCTGGTCGCCGGAAAACCCCAAGCTCTACGATTTTACCGTTACCTGCGGCGAGGACAGGGTTGAGAGCTACTTCGCCATGCGCAAATTCTCCGTCGAGGCCGACTCTGAGGGCGTAAAGCGCCTTTTCTTAAACGGCAGACCGTATTTCCACAACGGGCTTCTCGATCAGGGCTACTGGTCCGACGGAATGTACACCGCTCCATCCGACGAAGCGCTTATCTTTGATATCCAAACAGCGAAGGACATGGGCTTTAACATGCTGCGCAAGCACATAAAAATCGAGCCTCTGCGCTGGTACTATCACTGCGACAGGCTCGGCATGCTCGTCTGGCAGGACATGATAAACGGCGGCGGCAGCTATAACCCGGCCGTAATCTCAACGCCGCTTGTCACCGGTGTACACCTGAGCGACAAAAACTACAAGCTGTTCGCACGTGAAGATCTCGAGGGCAGGGTCGAATACGAAACAGAGCTCAACGAAATGATAGAGCTTCTGTACAACTGCCCGTGCATCGCCATGTGGGTACCCTTCAACGAGGGCTGGGGGCAGTTCGACGCAGCGCGTATCGCCGACAAGATAGTAAACATAGACCCTACGCGCACCGTTGACCACGCCTCCGGCTGGCACGATCAGAAGATCGGCGACACAAAAAGCCTTCACGTTTATTTCAAAAAGTATAGCTTCAAGCCAGATAAGCTCGGCCGTGCGGTCATGCTAACGGAGTTCGGCGGCTACAATCTTCGCTGCAAGGGACACAGCTTCGGCAGTGTCAACTTCGGCTACAAAAAGCTCAAGAGTGAAAAGGATCTGCAAAGAGCGCTCGAGAAGCTATACTCCGGGCAGATAAAGCCCGCCTATGAGCAGGGCCTTGCCGCCGCAGTTTATACTCAGCTTAGTGATGTGGAGGAGGAGGTCAACGGTCTCATAACCTATGATCGAAAAGTGGTGAAGCTTCCGCCGGAAATCATGCGAAAAATCGTTAATGTGGAGTGAGCATTCATCTTTGCAGCAAAAAACTGACGGACTGAATAATTAGTCCGTCAGTTTTTATTTTGCAGCATCGTTTTCTTCACAATCCTTAATATACATTTCTTCACAATCTTGCTGTGCTTCAATTATAATTCTGATTGCTTCTTCACTTGCTGCCAACATTTTTAAATACATTTTCTTATAATCAGGCATAATTCTCATCTCCAGCGCCATTATAGGACTTATAGTCCTATTTGTCAAGCTTCTCAGATTTTACATCGTATAGTAAGCATGGTGATGCGCAATGAAGCTCCGTATTCGTGATCTGCGCGAGGATCATGATCTTACACAGCAAAGGGTCGCTGAAATTTTAATGTGCGATCAATCGTTATATTCAAAATATGAGCGCGGCGAGAGAGCTCTTCCTCTTGAGCTTGCCGTAAAGCTTGCTGATCTGTACAATGTCAGCCTCGACTATCTCGTCGGCAGAGAATATTCAAAATGAGCAGCCAAAACGGCTGCTCATTTTTTGTGGTTTAAGTTTACATAACGCAAAACGCTCCTATTGTAATGCACGTCGCGCTGTGGTAAAATGGTGAAAAATTATCGCTGACGGAGGTCAGGCAAATGGCGAATATAAAAGGTGAATCCGAACTTACCTTCATGGAGGCCGCGAGCATAATTGTCGGTCACGGCGTCGGCGCGGGCATATTGTCCGTTCCGTATCTTGCGGCGCATAACAGCTTCCGCGAGACGATACTCATTCTGCTCATAGGCTACGCGGTCGCGCTCGTTCTGCATTTTCTCATTGCGGAGCTGAGTTTAAACAACGACGGCGCACAGTTTGTAAAATGCTTTGACGCGGAGCTTTTTTCCGGCAGAATAAAGACCGTTTTTACATGGACGGCATTTATTCTGCTGGGCGTTTCGGTCATCGTAAACGTCAGCGCGTTTCTCACAGGCGCGGCGGCGGTGTTCAGGAACTGGTTCGGGCTGCCCGACATAGCCGGCATGCTGATATTTTATGTGCTCGGCGCGGGGGTCGTGTTCGTGGGCATGAAGCTTGTGGGCATCTGCGAAAAGATCGCGGTGTTCTCGATGGTCGGCGTTGTCGGCATTTTGCTCGCTGCGACGCTTCTGCGGGATGTCAGCCCCCTCCCCTCCGGCTGGCAGGGCTTTAATAACGCACTGGCGCTGTTCGGAATGGTTTCGTTCTCGCTGTCGGCCGTCATGAGCACGCCGCAGGTCGTAAAGGGTCTCAGGGGCGACGCAAAACGCATACGTTCGGCTATCGCAACGGGACTCGGTATAAACCTTGCGCTTATTTTTATTATAACGCTCATGACTCTGCTCGGCGCGGGCAGCGATATTACAGAGGACGGCGCACTGGTCGATCTTTCGCGGCATCTTGGCGGCTGGGTCGCCATAATCGGCTACATATTCACGCTTCTGGCGCTTGCCACCTCATTTTGGGCGAACACCCTGAACCTGCGCGATATCGTCGGCGAGCAGACCGGCTGGAGCAAGAATCTCTGCTGGCTTTTGGCCTCCCTTCCCTGCCTTGTGCTGGCTCTGTTCGGCGTCAGCAGCTTTGTAGGCTTTACGCGCTTTGCCAGCATCATTCAGATCGTCACCGGAATCGGCATAATCATCGCCTACAACCGCTCGCGCAAGCGCACCGGCGCTTCACCCATCTGCGGCAAATTCGGTTCCCTGGTATTTCAGATACTCGTTATCGCGTTCTCGCTGCTCTCGAGCATCGGCGCTGTCCTTCCGGTGAACTGATATGAAGAGAAAATACTTGCTTGCGGCGATACCTCTGCTTGCCGTATGGGATGTTTACAGATACATCTTTGCGCGCCGCCGTCCGCCGCTGCTTGAGGCTCTGCTGGATAGGAAAACGCACTGCCCGGAATACTATGTCTGGCGCGACAGGCACGCAAACGGTTTGGAGCGCAAGGTGCATCTGTGCTATACGATGCAGTCCGAGCGCGGCGAGACTCTGCAGGGCTTTTATTTCCCCTGCGGCAAAAAATTCGGCAAAAGGATCGCGTTTATCGTCCACGGCTATCACTCCGAGCACGCGGAAACCGCCGGCATGCTGCACGAATACTACCACAGCCGCGGCTTTGATATCTTCGCCCCCGACAACACCGCGTCCGGTCTGTCGGGCGGCAATTGGTTCGGCTACGACGTTTTTGAAAGCGCCGATTGTCTGAAATGGCTCGATTTTTTAGAGGCTGAGCTCGGCCGTGATATCCAGATCGTTCTGCACGGCTTTTCCCTCGGCGGGGCGACGGTCATGAAAATGAGCGACCGTGTTCCCGATACCGTAAAATTCATCGTTGAAGACAGCGGCTTTATCGACGCACGCCCCATACTGCGCTCGCAGCTCGGATTCATATACGAACTTATTGCAAAGATGAACAGGTACGTCGCGGGCTATGAGCTTGAAGGCACGGAGGTAATGGGAAATCTCGCGCACGCCAGGTGCCCGATGCTGTTTGTACACGGCGTGGACGACCCGACCGTCCCGTTTGAAAACGCACCGCGTGCATTTGATGCCTGCCCGACCGACAAGGACTGTCTTTTCACCGAGGGCACACGGCATATAGAAGCAATGTTCACGAGCGGCGCGGCATACGCAGCTAAAATAGACGCGTTTATCGCAAAATATATTAAATGAAGGTCAAAATATGGATTACAAACAGGCGATTGAATACATTAACGGCACCTCGTGGAGAGGCTCACGCCTCGGGCTTGAGCGCATAACGGAGCTGCTCGCAAGACTCGGCAATCCGCAGTCGGAGCTGAAATTCGTCCACGTCGCCGGAACCAACGGCAAGGGCAGCATATGTGCGATGCTCGCCTCCGTCATGCGCAGAGCGGGCTTCAGGACGGGACTTTACACCTCACCGTATCTGCGCCGCTTCAACGAGCGCATGCAGATAAACGGCAGGCAGATAGAGGATAATACGCTTGCCGAGATAGTCACTGAGATAAAGCGGCATGCAGACGCGATGGACGATCACCCCACTGAGTTTGAGATGATGACCGCCGCCGCGCTGCGCTGGTTTGCCGATTCCGGCTGCGAGATCGTCATTCTTGAGGTCGGGCTCGGCGGCAGATACGACGCAACGAACGTCATCCCCTGCCCCGAATGCTGCGTCATAGCCAATATCGGTCTTGATCACACGGCCATACTCGGCAGAACGCTGTCCGAGATCGCCTATGAAAAGGCCGGCATCATCAAATACGGCGCGGCGGTAGTCATGTATCAGCAGTACGGCGAGACTATGGAGATTGTGCGCGAGGTCTGCCGTGAAATGAGCGCAGAGCTGTATGTTCCCGATTTTGACGACATAAATGTCGAGTTTGACTCGATCGACGGGCAGGTGTTTTCCTATAACGGAGCAAGCTACGCGATACCTCTTTTGGGCGAGCATCAGCTGCACAACGCCGCGACCGTGCTCGAGACGTTGAATGTTCTTCGCGAGCAGGGCTGGGATATCGACAACGAGGCGGTCGAGGCAGGACTTTATTCCGTCGCGTGGCCGGCGCGGTTTGAGGTTCTGCACACGGACGATCCGTGGTTCGTGCTCGACGGAGGTCACAATCCGCAGTGCGCCGCCGCTCTGCGCGAGTGCCTGGAGCACTATTTCCCCGACAGAAAACGCGTTGCACTCGTCGGTGTTCTGAAGGATAAGGACTACAAGGCTATCGCCGCCACGCTCGCGCCGCTGTTTGACGCCTGCGTGTGCGTAACGCCCAACTCCGAGCGTGCGCTCCCGGCCGGAGAACTGGCCGAGTTCTTCCGCGGAAGCTGCCGTGAGGTCAGCATTGCCGATACCGTCGAGGACGGAGTCGACCTTGCGCGTGATATCGCGCAGGAGCAGGACGCTATGGTCTGCGCCTTCGGCTCGCTGTACATATGCGGGCAGATACGCGCATGCTTCGGCCTGAAGTGAGGTGACGATATGCGGATCATGGGAATAGATTACGGCGATGCGCGCACCGGACTTGCCGTTTCGGACGCGATGAACATCCTCGTCGGCGAGGCGTGGACGGTAAACCAGTGGGACGCAGATGCACTGGCGGACGAGATCGTGCGCGAGGCAAGGTCACGCTCGGTCGAGCGCTTTGTGCTGGGTCTGCCGAGGAATATGGACGGCACGGAGGGCTCAAGGGCGGAAAAATGCCGCGAGTTTGCCGCTCTCTTAGAAAGCAAAACCGACATTCCCGTCGTTATGTGGGACGAGCGCCGCAGCAGCGTCGAGGCGCACGCGATACTCCGCGCAAACGGCAAAAGGGAAAAAAAGCACCGCAAAACCGTCGATGCGGTCGCGGCGAGCCTTATTCTCGAGGGCTACCTCGGGACATTATGAGCATCAAAAAAGGTGCTGCCTCACAATGAGACAGCACCTTTTTTCTATTTCTGCTTTTCTGGCATGACCTCCACATAGTCGGTCACCTGCACCCTTCCGGGATCATCTACTCTAAACTTGTTAAATGCTATGATATTTACGGCGATGAGCAGCAGATATATAACAACGACCGCTATGAGCACGGCGGCTGCCGTGCGCCATATGCGGCGGCTGCGGCGGTTTTTTACGGCAAGCTGCTCATTTATATGAGAAAGCTGCCGCGCAATATCGTCAGGCTCCTTTTCGTTCGGTACGGCTGCCCCGAGCAGAGTGCTGACCGGAACCTCAAGTATCTCCGCCAGTCGTATAAGAAGCTCGGCATCCGGCACTGAAAGACCCTTTTCCCATTTTGAAACGGTCTGTCTCACAATATTCAGCCGCGCCGCAAGCTCCTCCTGCGTAAAGCCCTTCTGCTTACGCAGTGTTTTCAGGTTTTCAGAGAACATATCATCTACCTCCTTACGGCTCCAATATAGGCTAAAGCCGCCCGTTGCGCAAGCAATGCAGATTAACAAACGCTCCGGTGCAGAGACCGGAGCGTTAAAGCTATCGTTCCTCTCGGAAATATGCAAGACCGAGCGCCGCGGGCGGCTCGTTCTCGCGCTTTTTGCGCATGGATACAGCGACGAGCACGATAATCGTGACAAGGTACGGGAGCATCTTGTACAGCTCCATCATGTAAAGCTGAGTTCCCGCCGGGATGTACAAATACACGATATACAGACCGCCGAAAAGTATCGATGCGATTATCGCAAGATTCGGTCTCCAAATCGAGAAGATGACCAGCGCGATGGCAAGCCAGCCGCGGTCGCCGAAGGCGTCGTTTGACCAAACGCCGCAGGCATAGTCCATGACGTAGTACAGGCCGCCGAGACCTGCGATCATGCTGCCGACGCAGGTTGCGATGTATTTATAGCGGTTAACGTTTATACCGGCGGCATCGGCTGTCGCGGGGCTCTCGCCGACGGCGCGCAGGTTGAGGCCGACGCGGGTCTTTTTTATGACGTAAGCTGCTATTACGGCGATTATTATCGACACATAGGCAAGAAAGCCGTAGCTCAAAAACATCTTGCCGAACCAGCCGAGGCTGTCTGCAAAGGGCAGCGATTTGCTGAATACCCTGCTTGTCGCAGACAGGGCAATGGAGGGGACCTCGGCGTCCGTGAGCTTTATGAGCGAGCCGCCGAAGAAGTTGCCGATTCCGATGCCGAAGGTGGTCATCGCAAGGCCGGTGACATTCTGGTTTGCTCTGAGCGTTACGGTCAGAAAGCAGTACAGCAGTCCCATGAGCAGCGAGCCGAGCAGGCAGGACAGCAGCGGAATGAGTATCGCAAGAAGGCTGTTAAGCTCAGCGGTCGACTGCTCGTACATAAAAGCGCCGATAACGCCGCATATGCCGCCGACATACATGATGCCGGGTATGCCGAGGTTGAGGTTGCCGGATTTTTCGGTTATTATCTCTCCCGTGCCGCCGAAGAGCAGAGGTACACCCTGCATTACGGCTCTCGGGAAGAAGGATACTATATCAAACATTTTCCGCGCTCTCCTTTCCCGCCGCCTTGCGGAAGCTTATCTTGTAGCTTATAAAGAACTCGCAGCCGATAATAAAGAACAGGATAAGTCCGGTGAGAATATCCGAAAATGAGTGGTTCAGGCCGAAATTCGTGGATATCGCGCTTGCGCCCTTATCGAGGAAGGCAAGCAGCATGCTCGCAAATATCATGATAATGGGGTTGAACTTTGCAAGCCAGGAGATCATGACCGCCGTGAAGCCGCGCCCTCCGGACAGCGAGGTTGACAGCGTATGGTCAGTGCCGGAAACAAGCAGAAAACCTACGAGTCCGCATATAGCTCCCGACAGGAGCATCGTGCGGATAATGACCTTTTCAACCTTTATGCCGACGTAGCGCGCCGTGCGCTCGCTTTCGCCGACAACGGTCAGCTCGTAGCCGTGCTTTGAATAGCTAAGGTAAATATACACCAAAACGGTCAGAACAAGGATGACCAGAACATTGAGCATGTACTTATTGCCGCCGAGCTGCGGAAGCCAGCCGATCTGGGTGCTCTGGTTTATAATGCCAATCTGTCCTGCGCCCTTGGGCACTTCCCATATGATAACGAAAAACGCAACGAGCTGGGTTGCGACATAGTTCATCATAAGCGTGAACAGTGTCTCGTTCGTGTTCCACTTTGCCTTGAAAAACGCCGGGATGCCGCCCCATATTGCGCCCGCGGCGATGCTTGCCACGGCGCTTATCGCTATGAGCAGGCCATTGGAGACCGTATCTGCCAGGCAGATCATGCACGCTGCTGCCGCAAGACAGCCCGCGAGGATCTGACCCTCGCCGCCGATGTTCCAGAACTTCATCTTGAACGCCGGAGTTACGGCGAGCGATACGCCCAGCAGCATTGCGGTGCTCTGAGCAAATATCCAGACCTTGCGCTCGCTTCCGAATGAGCTGTCGAGCATTGTTGCGTAGACCTGAATGGGATTTTCTCCGGTAACGGTCATGGTGACTATCGCGCAGACTATGAGCGCAATGACTATCGCCAGAAGGCGGATGCCCCATGCCTTGTACCATGGCAGTGCGCCGCGCTTGACGATATGCAGCAGCGGCTCTCTGTTATTATTTTTCATCTGCCTTCTCGCCTCCAAGCTTCGTCATCATCATGCCGACCTCGCGTTTTTTTGCGCCGCGGCCGGGAACTATGCCGCTGACCTTGCCGCCGCACAGGACGAGTATCCTGTCGCACAGCTCGAGCAGCACGTCGAGATCCTCGCCGACGTATATGACGGCGACGCCCTTCTGCTTCTGGCGGTTTATAAGATCATATATCGTATAGGACGAATTGATATCAAGTCCGCGCACGGCATAGGCCGTGAGCAGCACCGTCGGAGCCGAGGCTATCTCGCGTCCGACGAGCACCTTCTGAACATTGCCGCCGGAGAGACGGCGCACCGGAGTGCTTATACCGGGAGTTACGACCTCAAGCTCGTCAACTACGTTTTCAGCGAGCTTGCGGGGACTTTTTCTGTCGGTGAAGATGCTCTTGCCCTTTCTGAACGAGCGGAGCATCATGTTATCACCGAGATCCATATTTGCAACAAGCCCCATGCCTAGCCTGTCCTCGGGAACGAAGGAGAGCACAACACCGAGATCGGCTATGGAAAGCGGATCCTTGCCAAGGAGCTCTTCTCTTTCGCCGTTGTCTTTTATATAGCTTACGCTGCCGCTCTCGGTCGGCTGAAGCCCGGCGATGGCCTCAAGCAGCTCCTTCTGTCCGCATCCGGATATGCCCGCGATGCCGAGTATCTCGCCGCTGTTTGCGGTGAAGGATACGTCATCGAGCTTGACTATACCGTCGATACTGCGCACGGTGAGGTTTTTGACCTCGATCCTCGGCTTGGGATCGACGGGGTCGGGGCGGTCTATATTCAGCTCGACCGCGTGACCGACCATCATATTGGTCATTTCCTGAGCGTTTGTGTTCTTTGTCGGCATATCGCCGATGAACTGGCCGTGCCGCAGAACCGCAACTCTGTCGGAGAGCTCCTCGACCTCGTGCATCTTGTGGGTTATTATAACGATCGCCTTGCCCGCGTCGCGCATGTTGCGCAAAACGGCAAAAAGCTTATCGGTCTCCTGCGGGGTGAGCACCGCCGTCGGCTCATCGAGAATGAGGATATCCGCGCCGCGGTAGAGCACTTTGACTATCTCGACGGTCTGCTTCTGCGAAACGCTCATCTCGTAAATGTGCTGATCGGGATCGACGTCAAAGCCGTAAGCGTCGCAGATCTCGCGGATCTTTTTCGCCGCAGCCTTGAGGTCGAGCCTGCCCTTCCCCTCAAGGCCCAGAATGATGTTCTCTGTCGCCGTAAGAACGTCGACAAGCTTGAAGTGCTGGTGGATCATACCGATGCCGAGCTTGAGCGCATCCTTGGGGGAGCGTATGACGACCTCTTTGTCGTCAACAAATATCTCGCCCTCATCGGGAAAATAAATGCCTGAGAGCATATTCATGAGGGTGGTCTTGCCAGAACCGTTCTCTCCCAGAAGCGCAAGTATCTCGCCTCTGTATATATCGAGCCAAATCTTGTCGTTAGCTTTTACCGTGCCGAAGGATTTTGATATGTTTCTCATCTTCACGGCGGCGTTTTTATTATCCATCTCGTATCTCCCGATGTGTAATAGTAGCTGCACAGGAAAAAGCACGGCGGATTTCCATGCTCTTTCCTGCACGGCCGAATAAGCTGACGGGCGGCAGGGGATCGCTTCCCATCTGCTTAAGCGGTTAAAGGAAGCTCCGTATGCGCGGAGCTTCCTTTTAATTTAACGTTGCTTATTCGGTATATCAGCTGCCGAAGTTGGTATCGAGCAGGTTGATGCCGTCGATCTGAACATCAAAGTAAGGAGCGGAGCGGTAGGTAGACTCGAGGAATGCGCCGTCCTTTACAACCTCAGTGTCGGGCGTGTAGTCCTTATCGGTGTCAACGTCGGCCATGTAGCTGTCAAGCTGCTTGCCCTTGACGGTGAAGGTGGTGATGTCGAAGACCTTCAGGCTTCCGTCCTCGAGCTTTGCGGTTGCATCTGCAATTGCCTTTGCGGTGCCCTCTGCTGCTGCCTTCTCGTTAACGTCGGTCAGGACAACGGAGCCGGTAGCAAGGGTGCCGGTCCAGTCGGTGTCGATGGTCTCGCCGTTCATGACTGCCTTGATTGCGTACTCGTAGTAGGGAGTCCAGTCGATGCGGGAGGAAACGATAAAGGTGTTGGGGCAGGCGGAAACGGTGCTGCCGTTGTAGGAAACGTTGGGAACACCTGCGGTCTCGCATGCGGTGGGAGCGCCCATGGAGTCGGCGTGCTGGCTGATGAGCTTGCAGCCGTTCTTGATGAGGGTGTTGGCTGCTTCCTTCTCTGCGGTCTCATCGTACCAGGCGCCGGTGAAGGTCACGTCCATGGTAACGCTGGGGCAGACCGAGCGTGCGCCGAGGAAGAAAGAGGTGTAACCGGAGATAACTTCTGCGTAGGTGAATGCGCCGACATAGCCCATTTTTGCCTCGTCAGCGGTGAACTCGCCGTTTGCGATCATCTCATTGAGCTTGAGGCCTGCTGCGATACCTGCAAGATAGCGGCCTTCGTAGATGGAAGCGAATGCGTTGTGGTAGTTGGAAAGCTTCTCGGTGTGAGCGAGCGTGCCGGTGGAGTGGCAGAACTGAACATCGGGGAACTCTTTTGCCGCCTCAATGATAAACGGCTCATGGCCGAAGCTGTCGGCGAAGATGATGTTGCAGCCGTCTTCGGCAAGCTCTGCAGCTGCGTCGTAGCACTTCTGATCTTCGGGGATGTTCTTCTTGAATACATACTCGACGCCGAGGTTCTTGCATGCAGCCTCTGCCGCATTCATGAAGTTGAGGTCGTAGGTGGAGTTCTCATCGTGCAGGAATATGAATCCGACCTTTATCTTGGCTTTGTCGCCGTCCTTGTCCTTATCCTTGTCCTTGTCGCCGTTGCCGCAGGCACACAGCGCAAATACCATGGCCAATGCCAAAAGCAGTGCAGTAATCTTCTTCATCATCTTTCGGTTACCCTCCAAAAAATTCTATTATCAAGCTCATATGAGCTTTGATACAAATAAAATAAAATAAAAAACGCCGGACACATGGATCTGTGACCGGCGAAAATAAACACCAAAGCCAAGGGAAGAGCGAAAAAAGCTTCTCCCTCTGTATTAAGCTTCGATAGTCCGGTCATTTACGGCGTCCGGGTAGAGACTTCAAATCCATATTATTTGCTATATATCGAAAATATTCTGTTTTTCGTGCCCCTCATCGGGAACACGTTTAGCATATCAACTGCGTCGAAAAAAGTCAAGACTGGTTTTTAGCCAAGTTTAACATTTTTTCTTTGCGTTTTTTGTGCATGTTTATTCCTGACAGAAGACAATGCTGTCGTCGCTCATCGACTCGATGCGGGCCAGCGACTCGATGTGCAGTCCTCTTGCACGCAGCTTTGCGCCGCCGGGCTGGAAGGCCTTTTCTATTGCGATTGCCGCTCCGACGACCGTCGCTCCCGCCTGCTCGACGATATCGCACAGCCCCTCGAGAGCCGCGCCGTTTGCAAGGAAGTCGTCTACTATCAGCACTCTGTCGCCGGGGTTAAGATAGCGCTTTGAAACGAGCACCTGCTTCGAGACCTGATGCGTGAAGGAATACACTGTCGTTGAGTACACATCGTCCGAGAGATTTATCGTCTTGCTCTTTTTTGCAAAGACCACGGGACAGTCGAACACAAGTCCCGTCAGGACGGCCATGCCGATGCCGGAGGCCTCGATGGTGAGTATCTTGTTGACGTCCTCATTTTCAAACAGTCTGTGTATCTCATTTGCCATGTCGTAGCTCAGCTTCGGGTCGATCTGATGATTTAAAAAGCTGTCCACCTTCAGAACTCCGCCTGGCTTTACCACGCCGTCACGCTTGATGCGCTCGATAAGCTGCTGCAATTTGACCACCTCGCATATAATTGAACAACACACATTCTATCCGATATCGACGCATTTCGCAAGACCGAATTTTCGCGTTTTTATACCTTCGATCGACAAGAACACATATGCCTGTCACCGTTCCTTTTCGGCGCTTTTCGCCTTTTTCTCTTTGATGGGCGACATATTCGCAAGGGCTTCAACGCAGCACGGACGCATTTGAGCCAGTCAAAACTGTATGTGTCCTCTTATCGATCGAAGGTAACGCCGTTTGTGCATCTGCAACAATTTTGCGCCCCAAACTTCATCATGCCCGGCGGCGTGTTTCCCTTGCTATTATTCCTCTCTGCTGATAAAATGGAAGTTACTTTAAATAAGCTGACGAGAGCCGAAAGCCTGTCGGCTTAGGATTGGAGATTGAAATGGAAGATCTCAGGCAGAGAAAGAAAAATCTTATCATGTTCCCGCTCGGCACCGTCGGCAGGGATATGATATATTACCTGTTCACAAGCTGCATCATAACCTTTGTTCTGTTCACTCGCAGCCTCACGAACGCGCAATTCGGCGCTATAACCGCCATCGTCGTCGCAGCGCGGATATTTGACGCTTTAAACGACCCGATCATGGGCAATATCATTGAGCGCACACGCACACGCTGGGGTAAATTCAAGCCCTGGCTCGTCATCGGAATACTCTCGACCTCTGTCGTAGTGTACCTCGCCTTCAATACCGACCTTCAGGGCTGGAGCTTTGTCTGGTTCTTCGGAATTATCTATTTCATGTACTCGATAACCTACACGATGCATGATATCTCCTACTGGGGCATGGTGCCCGCGCTTTCGACCGACGCAAACGCGAGAAACCAGTTTGCCTCTCGTGCAACGCTGTTTGCCGGCATCGGAGGAACGATAGCAAGCGTGCTCATCCCCATGCTCACCGTCGGAGATATGGCCATCGGGGGCAGCACGACCATTGCTTACGGGCGCATCGCGCTGATTATCTGCATCATTGCGCCGCTGTTCTTGTGCTTTACCATATTCGGAGTGCGCGAAAACCGCGAATACGCCGATGTGCCGCCCATCAGCTTCAAGAAGATCTGGACGACCATCACCGGCAATGATCAGCTTCTGTGGATAAGCCTCATTTTCCTGCTTCAGCAGATTGGCAACGGCCTTATAGTCGGCGGTATAGGCGCAACATACATATATTTTGACTTCGGCTACGAGGGAGGTCTGTTCTCGCTGTTTTCCATTGTCGGGATGTCCGTGACGGCGTTTCTTATGATCTTCTACCCCGCAATCTCGCGGCATATAAAGCGCAAAAAGCTCATGACAATCCTCGCATGCATCTCGATGGCAGGCTATGCGCTCATGCTCATCGCCGGGCTCGCTCTGCCCTCGACGATGCTTAAGTTCTGGATCATAACAGCCGGCTACGCGCTTTCTAATTTCGGTCAATACGGCTACTATCTCATTATGATGATCTCCATCATAAACACCGTCGAATACAACGAATACCGCACCGGCTCACGCGATGAGGCGATAATCACATCACTGCGCCCGTTTCTGACCAAGATGTCCTCTGCTCTCATCGTTCTCGTGACGAACCTCAGCTATATCATCTTCGGCGTAACTCAGTACACAAACCGCATATCCGACTTGGAAAACGAGTGCGCACGCAAGCTTATCTCAGAGCAGGGTAAGATTACGGCCATCGACAATATCATCGCCGGTATAGAGCCGGGCAAAACGCTGGCCCTGCTGCTGTGCATGGTCATCATCCCCTGTGTGCTGATGCTTCTGAGCTATTTCCTGTACAAAAAGCATTACAGGCTCGATGAGGACGAGTACGAGCGCATCTGCGGCGAGATAGCCGCGCGCAAGGGATAGACGATATGAGCATAACGGGACTTGCCGTAAGCATCGCTTCTCCCCTGCCGAAGCTTGATAGCTTTGACCGGTATCTGTTCATCGGGCCGCACCCGGACGATATTGAGATCGGCGCGGGCGCGACGGCGGCAAAGCTCGTGCAGTCGGGCAAGGCGGTCGCGTTTTTGTGCTGCATCGACGGCCGCTTCGGCTCCGACACCGTTCCGCCGGAGGAGCTTATCCCGATGCGCAGGGCCGAAGCAAGGGTCTCGGCGGCGGCACTCGGAGTTACGGACGTTCGCTTTCTCCCGTTCTGCGACGGCGGCTTTTATGAGCAAAATGAGCTTAAAAGCGCAATTGCGGGGATCGTCGGAGAATTTAAGCCCGACGTCATATTCTGCCCCGATCCGCAGGTCAAAAGCGAGTGTCACACCGATCACCTTAATGTCGGCAGAGCCGCGTCCGAGATCGCGTACTTTGCACCGTATGAGGGCATAATGCGGCGCTGCGGAGCGGCTCCAGCTCCAGTGAAGGCGATAGCGTATTATATGACCGCCTCGCCGAACCGCTATGTCAAAACCTCAAAAGAGCTGCTAAAGAGGCAGCTGTCGGCCGTATTCGGCTGCCACAAGAGTCAGTTTCCCGACGGGAGCTCCGGGGGCAGGGCGATAGCCATGTACCTGCGCATCCGCTCACTTGACTTCGGTCTGCGCTGCCTTTCCCTCCACGCCGAGGGCTTCCGTATGCTCGATGCCCTGCGTATGCACTGCCTGCCCGAGGCATGGAAATAGCTGAATATATGCAAAAATCCCACCGCCATAGCGGTGGGATTTTTAATGCTTATTATGCTCAAATCACTCTGCGCAGTGCTCACAATCGTGCAGCTTCTTGCTGAACAGCTCGGGATCGTATGCTATGCCGTTGCGGTCGTAGTAGTCCTTGACAGCTGCCGCGACTGCTTCCTCGGCGAGTACCGAGCAGTGGATCTTGTGCGCGGGCAGACCGTCGAGAGCCTCAACAACAGCCTTGTTTGAAAGCTCAAGCGCATCCTCAACCTTCTTGCCCTTTATAAGCTCGGTCGCCATGGAGCTTGTTGCTATAGCGCTGCCGCAGCCGAAGGTGTTGAACTTAACGTCGGTGATGATGCCGTCCTTGACCTTGATGTACATCTTCATGATGTCGCCGCATTTTGCGTTGCCGACTTCGCCTACGCCGTCGGCATCGTCCATCTTGCCGACATTGCGGGGATTCTGAAAATGATCCATTACCTTATCACTATAAAGTGCCATAACTGAGTTCCTCCTATTATATCACGATGTGCTGTTTATTAAATAAGATGCTTCTTTGTGCCGTTTTCGAGCTCCTCCCACACGGGGGAGATATCGCGCAGGTAGGACACGACCTCGGGGACGACCTTGATGATGTGGTCAATCTCCTCCATGGTGTTGTACTCGCCGATCGACAGACGCAGCGAGCCGTGCGCCACCTCGTGAGGCAGGCCGAGAGAAAGCAGAACGTGGCTGGGGTCGAGCGAGCCGGAGGTGCATGCAGAGCCGGACGATGCGCACACGCCCTTGGCGTCAAGCAGCAGCAGGAGGCTTTCGCCCTCGATGCCCTCAAAGCACATGTTAACAGTGCCGGGAACGTGATGCTCGAGCGAACCGTTTATCTTGGAATGGGGGATCTTGCTGAGCTCGGTGAAGAGCTTATCGCGCATGGGGATGATCTTTGCCGTATTGGCCTCCATATTGTCAACGCTCTCCTTGAGAGCCGCCGCCAGTGCGACTATGCCGGGGATGTTCTCGGTACCGGCGCGCTTGCCGCGCTCCTGGGCGCCGCCCTCAATGATATTGAACAGCGGCATACCTTTCTTTGCGTATAGGACTCCTACGCCCTTGGGCGCGTGGAACTTGTGGCCGGACATGCTCAGCAGGTCAATATTCATCTCCTGAACGTTTATCGGCATATGGCCGACTGCCTGAACGGCGTCGGTGTGGAAGGGGATCTTTCTTGCGCGGCAGAACTCTCCGATCTCCTTGATGGGCTGAACTGTGCCGATCTCGTTATTTGCGAACATCACGGTAACGAGCGCGGTGTCCTCGCGGACTGCGGCCTCAAGGTCCTCAAGGCGGACAACGCCGTCCTCGTGAACGTCCAGAAGAGTGACCTCAAAACCCTCTTTTTCGAGCTTTTTGAGCGTATGAAGGACTGCATGATGCTCAAACTTCGTGGATATAAGATGCTTCTTGCCCTTGATAGCGCCGACCTTGGCCATGGAAACTATGGCCTGATTGTCCGCCTCGGAGCCGCCGGAGGTGAAGTATATCTCCTTGGGCTGTGCGCCGATAATGTCGGCGACTGTCTTTCTTGAAGCCTCAAGCGCCTCCTTCGCGTTCTGGGCAAAGGCATACAGGCTCGAGGGGTTGCCGTACTGCTCGGTTAGATAGGGCATCATCGCGTCAAGCGCGGTCTTGCTGACACAGGTAGTAGCGGCATTATCTGCGTATACAAACATTTTTATCTTCCTTTCGCGTTATATATCCTATTAATTCTGTAGGGATTGTAGCACCTTGTTATAACTAAGTCAAGTCTTTTTTCGCCATTTTTCGCCCGTGAGCAGATCCTCAAGGCTTACTGTGTCGAGATAGGCGTTTGTTATATCGTCAAGTTCCTTCCACATCGGCACCGTCAGGCATCCGCCTGAGTGGTCGCACTGTATCTCGCCTTCCTTTATACATGCCACCGGTGCGAGGTTATCCTCCATGCATCTGAGGATCTCGCCGATCGTATAGTCCCCGGGGTCTTTTACGAGCTTATAGCCGCCCTCCTTGCCGCGTGAGCTTAAAACGAGCTCGGCTTTTTTGAGACTGCCGACTATCATCTCAAGATACTTCATTGAAAGCTCTGTGCGCTCGGACACGGTTTTGAGCGATATGAAACCGTCGTCTCTGTGCTGGGCAAGGTCGATCATTATCCTCAGCGCATAACGGCCCTTGCTGGTCACGTTCATCATATCACCTCCGTAATTCCTATATTAATAATGTGATATTAATATACCACTTCAGCAATAGGAATTGAAGTACATATGCAACAGTTTGTATGATTTTACGGTGCGTTTTTTGCACAGTGATTCAGTTATGCCGTCAAGTTATAGCTGTATTAATTACGCTCATCTCGGAAGCGAAAAATTAACTTGCAATTTACCGCAAAAGCGTGTAAAATCCGCCTTGCGCTTGAGGCGGAACGCCTCAGGATTGTGGTTTTTTTGATAATTTCAACTGTGATTTTGGGGGAAATTTACATGGATTACAGCTTTCTCGTAGTTATCGCGCTTATTATGCTTTCGACCAAGGTTCTGGGCATTGCAAGCGAAAAGGTCAACATGCCGCAGGTCGTCGGCGCGCTTATAGCGGGTCTCCTTCTCGGGCCGAGCTGCTTCGGACTCATCGGTGAGTCGGACTTTCTCGTAAAGACGGCCGAGATCGGCGTGATAATTCTTATGTTCATGGCCGGCCTCGATACCGACCTGGAGGAGCTCCGACACACAGGGCTGTCGGCTCTTGTCATAGCCACGATCGGCGTTATCGTGCCGTTTCTCGGCGGTGCGGGCTGCTATCTGCTGTTTAACAGCGAGCCGGACAGCCTTAAAATGATAAAGGCCGCGTTTATCGGCGTCGTTCTTACCGCGACCTCGGTCTCGATCACCGTCGAAACGCTGCGCGAGATGGGCAAGCTCAAAAGTCGCGTCGGCACGGCAATCATGGCCGCCGCCGTCATTGACGATGTGCTCGGCATCATCGTTCTTACCGTACTGACCGGCTTCACCGACTCGACCGTCGAGCCGGCAATGGTGTTTGTCCGCATCATCGCGTATTTTATCTGCCTCGCCGTTGTGACCGTCGTTGTGCGCAGGCTGTTTCGCAGACTGTGCTCGAGATTTGACCGCATCCACAGGCGCATAGCCATCTACGCGCTGGCCTTCTGCTTCCTGCTCAGCTTCGTTTCCGAGCATTTCTTCGGCATCGCCGATATAACCGGCGCGTACTTTGCCGGCATCATGCTCAGCGACCACAGCGAGGCGCGAACCTATATAGTCAAGCGTATAAATACCATGAGCTACATGCTCTTCTCCCCTATATTCTTTGCCTCCATCGGCATCAAAACCGAACTTGCCGGACTTGACGGCAACCTCATTCTGTTCGCCGTCGCACTCACCCTCGTCGCCATTGTCACCAAGATCATCGGCTGCGGCATCGGCGCGAGGCTCACGGGCTTTAAAACCTACGACTCCGTTTCCATCGGCCTCGGCATGGTGTCCCGCGGCGAGGTCGCGCTGATAGTTGCGCAAAAGGGCAGCATGGCGGGACTGATATCGGGAACGATGTTCCCCGCGGTCGTTCTCATGGTCATAGTCACGACCCTCGTAACGCCGCTGCTGCTTAAGGTCGGTATGAAGCGTCCGACGCCGGATAACACCGAGCCCGCCATTCCGGCAACTGCGTAAAAATTCATAAGATCAAAAAATCATGCCATCCGGCATGATTTTTTATTATAATAAGTAAGCAAAATCGCTGTGCAGAAACCGCACAGTTAAATTCGCAAAAAGGTCTTGCTTTATTTCGCTAATGTGTTATTATAGCAGCGTGATAACAAACTAAAACTCAACGACACGTTTTGGAGGAAAAGAAAATGAAACGAATTATCGCTATGATGCTGGCGCTTATGATGGTCTTCGCACTGTGCGCCTGCGGCAACGACAGCTCTAACGACGACAAGACGAAGGACGATGTCAAGACTCTCGTAGTCGGCATTGACCCCGAGTATCCCCCCTATGCCTACATGGGCAACGACGGCAAGTACACCGGCTTCGACGTGGAAACCGCTCAGGCGGTCTGCGATCTGCTCGGCTGGAAGGTGGAGTTCTTCGCTCTCAACTGGGATCAGAAGCTCGTTCAGCTTGACAGCAAGGAATGCGATTGCATCTGGGCCGGCATGACTATCCTCGACAGCATGAAGAAAGCAGGCTACGTCATCTCCAAGCCCTATTACGATAACACTCAGGTTCTTCTCGTTAAGTCCGACAGCGGCTACACCTCTTCCAAGGATCTCGCAGGCAAGACCGTCGCCGTTCAGCTCGGCACCTCCGGCCAGACCCTCCTCGACGGCGACCTCGCTGATCTCAAGGCCACTTTCAAAAACGTTGTTACCTGCAACAGCTTCCTGAGCTGCTTCACCGAGCTCGGCGGCGGAAGCGTTGACGCAGTGTTCGTCGACTACCCCGTTGCAGCCGCATACGCTGCGGAGAACGAGGGCTACTCCATCATCAACGAGAACCTCGGCGCAGAGCAGTACGGTATAGCATTCCGCTCCGGCGACCAGGAGCTGTGCGACCAGATCCAAGCTGCTATCGATCAGCTCGTTGAAAACGGCACCTATCAGAAGATCGCTGATAAGTATCCCGACATCGTAAACAACCTGATCTTTCTCAACAAATAATTAAACAAGCAAAAGCACATTTCCCGAAGGTGCGCAGCGCCTTCGGGATCGTGCGCGTTAATACACATTAACATTATCTTATAAATGAGGATATTATGAAGCTAATAACAATGATAAACCTTATGCTCGAGGGCATGGGCGGCACCTGCGCGATATTCTTTCTGACACTGCTGTTCTCCCTGCCGCTCGGCATGGTCGTTGCCCTGCTCAGAATGAGCAAGAACAAGGTCGTTTCAAACGTGACCCGCGCCATCATATCCGTCCTGCGCGGCACTCCGCTGATGCTCCAGCTCATCGCGGTGACCTACGGTCCGTATTATCTGTTCCAGTTTTCCGTCTCCAAAAACAAGCTTATCCCTGTCGTTATAGCTTTTGCGATAAACTATGCGGCTTATTTTGCCGAGATCTACCGCAGCGGCATAGAGTCTATCCCCGTCGGCCAGTATGAGGCCTCGGAGATTCTGGGCTACTCCAAGGTGCAGACCTTCTTCCGCATCATTCTGCCCCAGGTCATAAAGCGCATCATGCCAAGCGTAACAAACGAGGTCGTAACCCTTGTAAAGGACACCTCGCTGGCCTTCACCGTCTCATATGTCGAGATGTTCACCATCGGCAAGAACCTCGCAAACTCGCAGACGAGCTTTGTGCCCTTCGTCGTCGCAGGCGTATTCTACTTCCTGTTTAACGCCATCGTCGATTTCGTCATGGGCAAGGCGGAAAAATCCATGAACTATTACCGGTAAGGAGCGCTTACGATGAAGATATTGGAAATTAATCATGTTCAGAAAAGCTTCAATAACGAAACGCTCCACGTTCTCAAGGATATAAGCCTGAGCGTTTCCGAGGGTGAGGTAGTGTCGGTCATAGGTCCGTCCGGCTCAGGCAAAAGTACTCTTCTGCGCTGCGCAACACTGCTTACCGAGATGGACAGCGGCGAGCTCATCTACTCCGGCGAATACGCGGCAAAGATCGGTCCAAACGGCAAATCCGTTTATTCCGGTAAGGCAGAGCTCAAAAAAATTCGCAGCATTTTCGGCCTCGTTTTCCAGAACTTCAACCTTTTTCCCCACTATAGTGTGCTTAAAAATCTCACCGATCCGCAGATAAGCGTGCTCGGCCGCAGTAAGGACGAGGCGCAGGAGAAGGCCATGGAGCTGCTGAGGAAAATGAACCTTGAGGAAAAGGCCGACGCCTACCCCTGCCAGCTCTCCGGCGGTCAGCAGCAGCGCGTCGCAATAGCGCGTGCACTGGCCATGGATCCGCAGATACTGTTTTTCGACGAGCCGACGAGCGCACTCGATCCCGAGCTCACGGGCGAAGTGCTCAAGGTCATAAAGAAGCTTGCCGAGGAGCACATGACAATGGTCATAGTAACGCACGAGATGGCCTTTGCCCGTGCTGTGTCCGACCGTGTCATATTCATGGACGGAGGCGTCATCGTCGAGGAGGGTGATCCCGAGGAGGTATTCGGCGCACCGAAGATGGAGCGCACAAAGCAGTTTCTTAAAAATTACGGTCAGTCATGAACATAAGCTACACAAAAATCGATCCGTCCGGCAATATAACGCTCATCGTCGACAGCTTTGTGCCGAGAGAAGATCAGAGCCGTATTGCCACGCTCCTCATGGAGCGTGATCCCGAGGCCGAGCAGGTCGGCTTTCTTGAAGTACCCGAAGACCCCTGCTGCGCGGTGCGCCTGCAGATGATGGGCGGCGAATTCTGCGGCAACGCGACGCTGTCGGCGGCGGCTGTCGTTAAGGGACAGCTCGGCCTTGATGCGGGTGATATGCTCATCGAGGTATCCGGTGCTCCGGAGCCCGTGAAGGTAACGGGCGTAATGTCTGCCCCCGATCGCTTTGACGGCGAGGTAGGCATGCCCCTGCCGGAGTCCATATACGAGTGCAGCTTTCTTGACGGCTTTGACTGCCATACACTTCCGCTCGTTCACTTTCCGGGCATATGCCACGCCATTGTCTCTGCCGGTACATTAACACGCGAAAAGGCGGAGGCCGTCATCGGTCCTTGGTGCAGACAGATAGGCTCCGAGGCGCTTGGACTCATGTTCTTTGACAAGGATAAAAACACTCTCACGCCGCTGGTTTACGTCGAGTCCACCGGCACGGCCGTGTGGGAGGGCTCATGCGCAAGCGGTACGGCCGCCGTCGCCTCATATCTGGCGGAGCTCGACGGCGAGTACGCAAGCGTATGCCTGTTTGAGCCTCGCGGCAGGCTGAGCGCCGTGGCTGCCTGCTCCGGCTCGCAGGTGACAAGTCTGAAATTGAGCGGCAGCGCTGTAATTAGGGGTAAAAATACTGTCCTTCTGACTTGATTTTTTAACACTTTTCGCGTATCATTTTCCCGAAAGGCGGTATGTACCCGATGAGAAAGAGAATAATATGCCTGCTGCTGGTGCTGGCCGCTGCTTTGAGTCTGTGTGCCTGCGGCGGCGGCGGAAAATATAAGGTCGTAAAATCGCTGGGCTCGCAGAAGTACTCCATAGGCTTTCGAAACGGCGATTCGACATACCATTACATCGACAAGGCGCTCAAGGAGCTGTCCTATGAGGGTGTTATTGACGATCTGAGCTCGCAGTGGTTCGGAAGCAGCCGCGCTGTCGATTTCCCTTCCAAAAAGGACGCGCTCGACGAGCTCGGCTATATCGAGGAGCGAACGTTCATTATCGGTGTTGACCTCGAATCCGCGCCGCTGAGCTTTTCAAAAAACGGTGAGTACGTCGGCTTTGATATTGACCTTGCAAACAAGGTCTGCGAAAAGCTCGGATGGGTGCTCAAGGTACAGCCGATACATTCAGAGGACGCGTATGTTGAATTAAACTCCGGCAACATAGACTGTGCCTGGGGCGGCGTTGCTCTCGATACCGAGTGCCCTGATTACACGATACTGGTCACATATATGTCGACCGACATAGTCCTCGCAGGTAAAGGCAGCGGCTCGGGCTCCGTTCGCGATAAGCTTTTGTACATCGGCACGACGCAGTCGGCGCTCGATACAATAAACAACAATTCCTCATTAAGTCGCAGACTCGGGCAGATAACCCGCATTAACGGCGGAGCGGCGGAGTTCTTCAGCTCTTTGGATAACGGTGACTGTGACCTCATTCTCACAAATGAGGCGGCAGTTGATTATTTCAATACACATTGACCATAAGCAAAAATTATCCCACGGTCCGGCGGACCGTGGGATAATTTTTATTCAAGATACATCGCTCTCAGGCGCGAGAGCTTACTCTGCGTAAGGCCGAGCTTTTCGGCAAGATAGCGTTCAACGCTGCCGCACTGCTCGGTACAGCTTTTCAGCATCTCCTCAAGATAGCTCTCGTGCGTGGTGTTAAGCCAATACACAGACTCAAGCAATTCCTCGTCGTCTGTGAGCTCCCGGCATGCGTCGGTGTCGCGGCGGATCTTCTCGGCACAGACAATGCCCGTGTACATATAATCCGCCATGATATCCTTCGCCGCAGCACCGAGGGCGTACAGCAGCAGCGCCGCAGCCACTCCTGCTCTGTCTTTTCCCATCGCACAGTGAAACAGAATGGCCCCGTCCTCGTTATCAAGAACGCATTCAAAGAAACGGCGATACTGCTGCACGGCATTGTTGCTACCGACAAGTATAGGATACAGCGAACGCATCTTAGCCATGCCGCCCTCTCTGAGATCCCGGGCATAGTCGGCGCGCTTTAAGCCGTCGTAGGGATCCTCGACGGATTCGCGGGTTATGCCCGGTACAAGATCGGACACCACCGGGCAGTGCACGAGCCGTACACCGTCCGGCAGTCTGTCCTTTTTAAGAGCCAGCTCCGAGCTGCTGCGGAGATCGACGACCGTTTTAAGCCTTATGTGGGTCAGCTTTTCAAGGTCGGCGTCTGTAGCCCTCGAGAGTTCGCCAGATCTTATGAGTTTGTGCTTTTTTACCGTTCTGCCTCCGGCTGCCCTGATACCGCCGAGGTCACGGGCGTTTATCTGCCCCTGCAGAAAGCTTTCGGGCGCATAGCTCATAGGCCCGCGTCCATCGCCTCCGCACGCTCTATCAGCTTCTGAACGAATTCATCCGTCCAAAAGCCGGTGAAGTGCAGCAAATCGATGACCGAGAAGCGGTTGCGCATCAGGTGGCAGTTGGTGATAGCCCAGCGGACTGTCTTCCCGTCCACGGGGAAGTTGAGCTTCGAGTAGCGGGTCGGAGCATTTGCCTTGTGCATGCAGTCGGCAATATACTCGGGCTTTTTGACCCAGGGCGCGACGGCCTTCTTAAATTCGTCAAAGCTTTCAAGAAAGGCCTTGAACTCTGCTTTGTGGTCGTGCCAGCGCTGAAGCTTCTTCTGATAGTCGGCCCAGCATTCATTAGCCGCGTTGTGGGTATCATCAAGCCAGTCGAAGGCCGCCTTCACACGCGGCTCCATCTCCTCAAAGCTTGGATAGCACTTATCGAGCTCGACCTTCTTCGGGTCAAAGTCGTTGAGCAGCCAGTCCCAGATGATCTCGCTAATTATGCCGGACACGGCGACCTGAGTGCCGTGGTAGCAGATGCCTGTCTTGCGGACGCCGGAGGCCATGTCGATAAGATGGCTCATTACGTGCTCCGAGCCGGAGGCGGGAGAGCTTTCGTTCGCAAGCCCCATGGAAAGGCCGCTGAGCGTGAGGACGTTTGCAAGCTCACCGAGAGTCTTTGCGTCTCCGGCAGCGAGCTTTGAGGAATTCTCAAGCAGTCTCTCGCACTGGGTGCGGATCATGTCAGAGGGCGCGGTGTGGAAATGCTGACCCATGCCGAGGATATTCCCTAGATACCAGTCAACGGGAGCTGTCCACGTTGCGATAAGATCGCCGTAGCCGCTTACGTTCATCTCCGCAGGAGCTGCGGCGACTATATCGAGGTCGATTATAAGGATGAGAGGATAGCGGGAATGAACGGTGCGCTTAACGCCGTTTATGAGCATGACAGACGAGTCGTCGGAGAATGCGTTTACCGACAGCGCGGTCTGAACGATGACCAGCGGCAGCGGGTTTTCGTGGTCGTAATAATAGGTAGAATACTTGCACAGGTCGCAGATCGTGCCGCCGCCTATGCCGACAACGACGTCCTTGCCCTTGAAGTGAGCCTGGATCTTCGCCGCGTTTTCAGGCGTTGCGTGAACTATGCTGTCCGGCTCGCTTATAACAAGCCACTCGACATCATACTCTGCGTCAAGATAAGCCTTGACCGCTTCCTTAACGTTTTTTCCGTCCACATCGACGATCTCCGTCGGGCCGGTTACCATGAGCACCTTCTTGCCGTTTGTAAGGCTCTTCACAGCCCCGCAGATCTTTTTTGCTGCACCGTGCTCGATGTGAATTTCCTTCATTCCGATACCGCACAGCTTATCTGAATTCTCCTGCGCCTTGAGTATCCCGCGCAGCTCGTCGAGCTTTGTTGCGTCGGCTTCAATTAAACGATTGTCAAGCATTTTGATTACTTCCTTTTTAATTTACGCTTTGTAATACTTGTTGAAGAACGGCTCCATTGTGTAGTAGCACTCGTAGTAGCGCCGGTATGCTTCATCATAGGCCGCCTTGTTGTTGAGATCGGGCTCGTAGGTCGCACCGAGCTCGACCATAGCCTCTGCCGCCTCGTCAAGGTTTGCAAAGTTGCCCTCTGCAACGGATGCGAGCATCGCAGCGCCTATGGCCGCACCCTCCGGATTCTTTGTCGCGACCAGGGGCTTGCCGAGAACATCGGCCTTCATCTGACACCAGAACGGAGACTTCGTCGAGCCGCCGACTATGCGGACGCTCGAGCAGTCCATGCCGATCTCCTCGAATCTGTCTACATTATCCTTCAGACCGAAGGATATGCCCTCGAACACCGCACGGGACATATCGTCGAGCGTGTGGCTGAGAGTCAGACCCGTGAAGGTGCCGCGTGCGCAGCCGTTCCAGTTCGGGGTCATCGCGCCGCCCATGCAGGGCAGGAAGGTTACGCCGTTTGAGCCGATGGGACTGCGCTTTGCCTGAGTGTTCATAAGGTCGTAATTCGGCAGACGCAGTATCGTGTCCTTATACCATCTGGTCGAGCCGCCGGATACGAAGCCGGGATTCTCTATAAGCCACAGGCGGGAATCGGCGGAATGGTGCGTCTCGACAAGGCCCTTCTTATCGAACACGGGCTTTGCGGAGGTTCCCGCAACGGGCTCCGCCGTGCCGGTGATATCGCAGACCATGCCGGGCTTTACGAGGCCCGAGCCGAGGCATGCGCTGTGCTCGTCGCCGGTTCCGCAGATGACCTTGGTTTTGGTCGTGAGGCCGAGGCGATGGGCGATGGGTGCGGTAAGCGTACCGACGACGGTCTCCGCCTTGACGATCTTGCCGAGAAGCTCCGGATCAAGGCCGAAGACGTTCGCCATTTCGGGTGACCAGGTCTTTTCGGCGACGTTGTAGATCATCGAGGCCGAGGCCTGGGCATAGTCAACAACAGCCGCGCCGGTCATCCAGTATACCATATAGCTGTCAACATTCAGCAGGTATTTTGCTTTTTCAAAGACCTCGGGTCTGTTTTTCTTTATCCACAGCATCTTTGCTGCGGTGTGAGTCGAGTCGAGGTTGAGGCCCGACACCTCAAAAACACGTGCCGGATCGACATTTCTTGCTATCTCGGCGGTCTCCGCCTCAGCGCGGCGGTCGAGCCAGATGATGCAGTTCATCAGGGCGTTGCCTGTTTCGTCGGCCGCTATGACCGAGTCGTTAATCGCGTCCATGCCGATGGTGCCGATCTCGGCCGGATCGACGCCGGAGTCCGCGATGAGCTGCTTTATGACGGTGGTGAAGGAATGAAGATAATCCTCAACGGGCTGCTCTGCCCAGCCGGGATTGGGGTATATGGGATCGTGGGCGCAGGTAGCCTCAGCAACGATCTTGCCCTCGGGATTGACGAGCAGACCCTTGAGCGACTGCGTTCCGAGGTCAACGCCGATTACATAACTCATTATTTTTGCTCCTTTTCATAAAGATCACAATAGCGGCACCGCCATTTGACGATGCCGCTATGGCGTTTTGGTTACTTATGATATTGCCTGTGAGCCGGTCACTGATCCTCGGGCTCTACGAGGAAGGTGCCGTTTTTCTTCTTGCAGACTGCTGCGTAGTAGATCATTGCCGCCACGAAGAACGCAACTGCGATGTAGAACAGAGTGCCTGCGGTCACTGCGCTGTAGAGCGAGCAGAACGCAACGATAATGCAGAAGGGGATGCCGATGTAGCCGAGCCACCTGGGGCACTTGTAGGGACGGGGCATATCCGGCTGAGACTTTGCGAGCTTTATCCAGGAGATGAAGCAGCACAGAGCCATGAATGCCGAGCCCATGTTTGCGATGACGACGATAACGTCAACAGAGCCGATGAGGGTCAGGACGATGCCGATAACGGAGGTGACGAGAAGGGCGTTGATAGGCGTGCCGTTCTTGTCGAGCTTGCCGAGGAAGCCGGGTAGGCACTTGCAGCGTGCCAGCGCGTAGGTCTGACGGGACTGGCCGATGATGATGCCGTTAAGGGATGCGATAAGGCCGATCATTGCGATGACGATGAATACGATGCTCATCGTGCTGCCTTCGCCGAAGAGGTGATTGATGACGTTTGCGATAGGTGCATCGTTCTTAAGAAGCTCCTCCTTGGGCAGGAGAGAGAAGGTGGTCACGAGCATGAGCATACCGCCGATGAGCAGGGTGAAGATACCGACGATGAAGCCCTTGGGGATATCCTTGGAGGGGTTCTTGCACTCCTCCGCACCCATGCCGCCTGCCTCAAACGCGAGGTAGAACCATACCGCATAGGGGATCGCAACGAAGATGCCCTTTACGCCGCCGAGATCGCCCATCTTTCCGAGCAGGCTGAAATCTGCGTGGGGCAGGCCGATGCATGCGTAGAATACAACGCCCGCAACGCCGATGATGGTGACGATAAGGCCGATGAGCTGACCTGCTTCGATGCCGCGCATATTGATAAAGAGGAATATCAGGTATGCGACGACGGATGCAACAACTGCGGGTACGACCGGGAACAGGGTGTGAACATATGCGCCGACGGCGATACAGATACCTGGGGTGCAGAACAGGGATTCAACGAGGTAGCTGAAGCCTGCGAAGAAGCCTGCGCCGCGGCCGAAGGCCTTTTCGGTGTAGGCTGCGGGGCCTGCGGAGCTGGGGATAGCGGTTGCGAGCTCTGCAAACATGAATGCGAAGGGGATGTAGAACAGGGTTGCTATAGCCATTGCTATGAGACAGCCCGTAAAGTTGGTTTCGGACGCGATGTAGTTCCAGCCGTAGTAGCTGCCGGAAATAACAGCGCCGACCGCGACCGCCCATATGCCTGCGGCAGTCAGGGCTTTTTTAAGTTTTTTTCTTCCACGAGTATAGTACCTCCCTATAAATTATTCAATCTGCACAGCATGCAGTTAAATACGGTTTACTTGGATGCCATGTAGTCGGCGACGGCCTTGAGGTTATCGCGGAAGCTGCCGTCGGCGACGAATTTCTTCTCAAACAGCGCAGAGCCCATGGTAAAGGTCCAGGGTCCGATATCGAACATGGTGTCGATGCGCGCATAGCTGTTTATAGAGCCCGCTATGCAGATCTCCGCGTCTATTGCAGCGCAGAACTCGCGAGCCAGCTTCTCGCCGTCTACCACGTGACGGTATGCGAGTATGTCAAAGCCCTTGATGCCCTTGGCCATAAGCTCCTTCGCGTTTTCGATGATCTCCTCGTTCGTGCCCTCAAGGATGCTCGGGCTGCCAGATACCTTGCCGACAAAGGGCAGGTATGCCATGCCGTTTTCCCTGAGCAGCTTTGCAACGGAATCGTAATATACCGTGCCCATGAGGTAATCAAAGCCGCAGTCTATCGCGGTCTGCGCTCCGTCAAGGCAGCTCGCCTCGTCATAGGTAACGACCTCGAGGAAGGTGGTCTTGCCGGCTGCCTTCATCGCTCCGGCTACCTTCTTCATCTCGTCCTTCGGCAGACCTACGTTCTTAAAGCCCCAGAACTTTACCGGCAGATCCTTGCACTGCTCGAATATCTCCCCCGCGTCCTTCACGGTCACGTCGTGGTGAGTCAGCATGATTATGATCTCTGGTTTCATTTTCTTCGTCTCCTTTTCGTTTTGTTAAAATCGCATGCACTTGTGAGTTTCGCATTCCGCGAAGCCTTTTATGCAATAATAATATTTCAGTTTTTTTGGATTGTAAATAAAAAACGCACGCGCAAAAAGCCTTGAGAACGCTTAACTTAGCAGCGTTTTTTCCATTTTTCTCATTTCGCTCATTTTTAAGGTAAAATTGCGCGTTTTGCTTTTTTGTTTTCTGCATTTTTCACAAAAATACAGCATTAATTTTTACACTTTTACCAGCTAAAGAGTGATGCATTTTTAACAATTTCCCCGCCTGGATTTGCCGTTTTCGTCATATCTTTTGCCCTTTTGCACAAATTAATTATGTCTCAATTGTTAAAAACGCACATTGGTATCTTACGCCCTAAAAATGTAAAAATACACGGAGCACCGTAGTGCTCCGTGTAAAAAGCTTATAAAATGCGTTCAGCCCTCTATTGCGGTGCCGAGGCGGCCGTAGCCGTCGTATGCATAGAGCTGTTTTTTGCTCTCGTCGCCGTAAACAGCGGCGACATCGGCAATATAAAACGTGTGATCGCCTATCTCTACCGTGTCGCTGAGCCTGCACTCGAAAACGACCTTGCTCGCTTCAACGACCTTGGGCGCTATTGCCTTGGCATCGGTCAGCGCTATGCCGAGCTCGGCGGCCTTGTCCGTGCTTCTGCCGGAGCACATCCCGCAGCCGAGCGCCGCGGTCTTAAGCGCTTGATCGACTATGCACAGAGCAAACTCTCCGCTCTCGCGGATGTTTCCGCCGCTGTAGCCCTTGTTGCTCAGGCATGCGCCGAGCTTCACGGGATGGTTGCTGAGATACGTCCACCACGAGACGGCCATGATGTTGGTTTTGCCCTCTTTATCGATCGAGGTGAGCAGTGCAAACGGTGCGGGTGCGGTCATGCGCTGAGCCTGACCTATTGTGAGATCCTTCATGATCATCCCTCCTTGTCGGACTACTTTATCACGTTCCTGATGTCTTTGGCAAGCTTATTTTGCTGCCATGTAGTCGGCAACGGCCTTGAGGTTATCGCGGAAGCTGCCGTCGGCGACGAATTTCTTCTCAAACAGCGCAGAGCCCATGGTAAAGGTCCAGGGTCCGATATCGAACATGGTGTCGATGCGCGCATAGCTGTTTATAGAGCCCGCTATGCAGATCTCCGCGTCTATTGCAGCGCAGAACTCGCGAGCCAGCTTCTCGCCGTCTACCACGTGACGGTATGCGAGTATGTCAAAGCCCTTGATGCCCTTGGCCATAAGCTCCTTCGCGTTTTCGATGATCTCCTCGTTCGTGCCCTCAAGGATGCTCGGGCTGCCAGATACCTTGCCGACAAAGGGCAGGTATGCCATGCCGTTTTCCCTGAGCAGCTTTGCAACGGAATCGTAATATACCGTGCCCATGAGGTAATCAAAGCCGCAGTCTATCGCGGTCTGCGCTCCGTCAAGGCAGCTCGCCTCGTCATAGGTAACGACCTCGAGGAAGGTGGTCTTGCCGGCTGCCTTCATCGCTCCGGCTACCTTCTTCATCTCGTCCTTCGGCAGACCTACGTTCTTAAAGCCCCAGAACTTTACCGGCAGATCCTTGCACTGCTCGAATATCTCCCCCGCGTCCTTCACGGTCACGTCGTGGTGAGTCAGCATGATTATGATCTCTGGTTTCATTTTCTTCGTCTCCTTATGAAAAATATTGATTGCGCTTTATTATCGAGCTATACTAAATCATTAAAAGTGTATAGCCGGACAGGGCGTCTCCCTGCCGCAACATAAAAATAGTAGAAAACGGCGTTTTCGTCAACTCGCGGAACGCGGTGCAAATCGTTCAAAAAGGAAGATAGTTTCAATTTTGCGTGTTTCGCGCAGAACATTTTTGATTTCGAGCGAAATGTTCCCGAAAAATTATTAATATTCGACAAAAAAACTCTTTATTTTTCTACATCCCCGTCATATAATTGTGTTAAGCATTTAATGTACTTTGGACAAAACACGAATTTCGGACTTGGGAGTGATAAATATGAAGACCAGTATTCGTGAGCAGAAAATAATAAGCATCCTGGAAAGCCGCGGCGAAATGACCGTGAGTGCGCTGAGCGAAAATCTCGGTGTTTCCGTCTCGACGCTGCGAAAGCAGCTTGCTGACATGCAGAGCAGAAAGCTCATTATCCGCACCTATGGCGGAGTGATGTCGGCAAACCGCTTTCCGGACGAGACCTTCGACAGCAAGCTGCACAAAAGCGTTTCGGAAAAGCGCCGCATCGCAACGCGTGCGAGGCAGCTGGTGCACGACGGCGACTCGATATCGCTCGGCAGCGGGACGACGGTGTACGCGCTCAGCAACCTTCTCGACGACATGGACGCCGCTACGATATACACAAACTCCATGCAGGCGGCGGATTTTCTCGCTCGCTGCGCATCGCTTGACGTTCATATCTGCGGCGGAATAATCCGCAGCTCGACCGGTACCATCATCGGAAACGAGGCCTTCAACTTCTTTAACGGCATCTGCGTCGACTGCGCCTTTATAAGCTGCGACGCCATAGACGACAGCGGCGAGGTATACAGCGATAATATTGCTGTGGCCGCGGTCGAAAGCGCGGTGCTTAAAAACGCAAAGCGCAAATATGTACTTTGCGATTCCTCCAAGCTCGGCAAGCGCTCGATAGCTCACATCATAAATCTCAGAGAGTGCGACGCGCTCATAACCGGAACAAGCGACAGCTCCGTTGCCGAAAAGCTTTCCTACTCCATAAATGTAGACTACGTCTGACCTTAATAATCAAAATAATCAAATACTCATTGCAGCCGTAAAACCGGCTGCATTTTTATTTTTGCCTATACATATTTGTAATATGTATATCAGCGAAAATCATAGCCGGAGAGCGTCAGGCAATAAACGATGCGTTAGGCAAATTAACGTAAGTTTGGACTGCCTGTTAACCACTTGCAGACACGTATCGGTATTTTCGAGCCGTTTTGACCATGCTTGTGAGCAAGCTGTTACCAATTTTGCAGCAAATCACATAAGTATCTGCAAAGAGATTTGCGCTAACCATAAGCAGCAAGTTAATATCCCCGCAAAGCCATTGTAATCATATTTTTAACAAATAAAATGGTTATCAGCGAAAGCACTATTATCTTCATATTCTGCCTGCCCACCTGCCTTGACGGTCTGGGTGCAGGCACCAACGGCGGCGCTGCCATAGGCACTCCCGCCGAAATTCTCGGAATGAGCTGGGGTGAAGCCGGCGACATCACGGAGTTTGCCGAAGATACCGCTTACTATGTAAAGGGTGATGACGGAATTTATACCGCTGTCGCCGATGACGCCGCCTTTGACGCCTCCGAAACCTACTATCTGAAGACCGCAAAGACCTGGAACGGCGACTGGCTCGACTTCTACGACGTTTTATCCGAAGGCATCATGATGCCGCTCGGCGCAATGGTCATGGCCTTCCTGATAGGCTGGGTGCTCAAGCTGGACTTTGTTGTTGAGGAGTGCGAATCCTCCGGGCACAGGTTCTGGGGCAAAACGTTCTTCAATATCTGCTACAAGGTCATCACTCCGCTTGGCATGATCCTTGTCCTTTACGGTCAGATTACAAGCTTCTTCTGAGAAAGCAAGCAGCATAACATACGATTTAAGGAGCAGCCTCGCTGCTCCTTTTTCATGCTCAGACGCCGCATAAGCGGCGTCTGAGCGTGTCAAAAAAGCCATTAGCTTTTTTGCACGCTAAAAACGCCACATTTTTTGTGAAGCTTACGCTTCACGAAAAATCTCGCTTCGCTCGT
>ERZ1673738.1224-NODE-1224-length-40137-cov-7.253206_pt1 | contig 40137 bp, 43 predicted proteins | sample MGYA00580198_ERZ1673738 | MGnify/ENA primary metagenome ERZ1673738 (study PRJEB41218, sample SAMN15661784) | gut metagenome | host: Homo sapiens | place: Canada: London | collected 2015-08-20/2019-03-30 | study: EMG produced TPA metagenomics assembly of...
TTAATAACTCTGTTTTCTTAATTTCTAATTTATCTATTTTTATTTTAAGAATAAATTCAAGTAGTGCTTTTAATAAATCACTATTATCAGGGTTTAGAAATACTTCTTTAAATGCACGATCATTTCTGCATGTATAAAATGCCTCCATATTTTTCCTCCTTTCGTTATGATAAGAATAATTTCAAACTTTACAAAAAAATATTCTCTCATATGTTTTATTCTCTCTTTTTAGTTAAATCTCCCCTAAAAAAAAAGAAAAAAATTGAAAATCCTATCAATTTTTAACTATATCTATATAAAAAAGGATGAAATAATTCATCCTCTATAAAATATTATAAAATGCATTAATACTGTAAGACCACTTAATTTAACATTTAATTTAAGTTTTTTACAAAATTCTACAGTACCAACAACTTTATCAACTATTGATACTATATAACTCTCTTTATATCTTGGTAACTTTAAAGTTAAAGGAAACATATGCTTATATATAATGTCTTTTTCTTTAAAGTTTAAACCAACATATTTTTCTGAATTTTCTACAGCTATTTTATTATGTGTAAATGTAGATTTTATTCCATCAATAGTTGCCCCACCATTTTCATTATAGAAGAAATCATGCATAATTCCTCCTCTAGCAGTACTTTCATAATCTAGATTTAATTTTCTTGCTATTTTATATGAATAGTACGATACTCTCATTAAATGATAAAGTCTTGTTGTACCATGATGAATACATCCACCAATTTTCTGAAATTCTTTATTTTCTAATATAGGATTTACAATTGTTAAATATTCTGCGTCATCCATTATTTCATCTTCTATATTATCAAACATTTATGTACTCCTTCTTATTCTTCATCTTCCTCATCATTATCTACTAATACTTCTCTTGGTTTTGATCCATTTGCAGGTCCAATAATACCTCTTTCTTCAAGTAAATCGATTATTCTTGCTGCTCTATTATAACCAAGTTTAAATCTTCTTTGAAGTAATGATGCACTTGCTTTTCTAGTTGATATAACAAACTCAACTATATCATTATATAATGGGTCATCATTATCAACATCATCTTTATCAATACTTGTTTTACTTCCAACTTCATCAAGTTTCATAAAGTTTTCATCATATACTGCTTTTTGTTGTTCAATTGTTTTATTTGCAATTTTTTCAACATCTTCTTCTGAAATAAATGCTCCTTGTATTCTTGTTGGAGAAGTTGCTCCCATTGGTGCATAAAGCATATCACCTTTACCTAGTAATTTTTCAGCACCAGGATGATCTAGTATTGTTCTTGAATCTATTTGTGATGATACCGCAAATGATATACGAGATGGTATATTTGCTTTTACAACACCTGTAATTACATCCGTTGATGGTCTTTGAGTTGCTACTATTAAATGTATACCTGCAGCTCTAGCCATTTGTGTAATTCTCATTATTGATTGTTCTACTTCTTTTGATGCAACTAACATTAAATCAGCAAGTTCATCAATTAATACTACAATATAAGGTAATAATGGTTTTTGTGATTCAACTGGTAATAATTCATTTTGTGATCTTAATTTAGCATTATATCCTTCTATATTTTTAGTTTTTGTATCACTAAATAATTCATATCTTTTTTCCATTTCATCAACAACTTTTTGAAGTGCTGCTGATGCTTTTTTTGGATCTGTTATAACTGGCATTAATAAATGTGGGATACAGTTATACATAGTAAGTTCAACCTTTTTAGGGTCAACCATTATTAATTTAACTTCATCTGGTTTAGCTCTCATAAGTATTGAACTTATAATACAGTTAACACATACTGATTTACCTGAACCAGTTGATCCTGCGATTAAAAGGTGTGGTGTCTTATTAATATCCATAAATATAGGTTGTCCCATTATATCTTTACCAAGTGCAACACGAAGTTTATTGTCAGAATTTTCTTTTAAAAGTTCTTGCATCATTTCATAGAATGATACACCTGTAGATATTTTATTAGGTAATTCAACACCAACAGTACTCTTACCTGGAATAGGTGCTTGTATTCTTACATCTGTTGCTGCTAGTGCAAGAGCAATCTCACTACTTAATGCTTTAATTTTACTTATTTTTGTTCCTGATTTAACTTCTAATTCATACTGTGTAATTGATGGTCCAACGTGGGCAGTTTTTACTTTTGCTGTTATACCAAAATCTCTGAGTACGCCATCTAGTCTTTTAGCATTATCTAAAATCAAAGCCTCATTTTTTGCTTGACCTTTTTTCTTAGAATTATTATCACCAGCATCTAGTATGCTAAGATCTGGAAGTACATAATTTAAATATTTATTAGAAGCAGGAGTTTCTTCTTTTCTCTCTTCTTCTTGTTTTTTAGAAATAACTTCTTCTCTTTCCTCTTCGTCATCCTCTTCTATATAAGAAAGTCGTTTTGCTTTAGCAAGTTTTAACTTTTCTTTTTCTTCTTTTCTTTTTGCTTTTTTATCTATTACTTCACCAGTTTCTTCATCATAGTCTTCTTCCTCATACTCATATTCATCATCATCATCTTCTTTATCTTTAGATTTTTTTTCTTTTCTTTTAAACTTACTAAATAAATTAGTAATTGCATCTCCAATTGATAAATCAGAAACTAAAATAACACCAATAAGCATAAGTACACTAATAACTATAATGCTTCCCATTTTACCAAGTAAAATATTAAATATAGATATAAAGAATGCACCTATTACTCCACCACCTGCAAAGCTTACCTTTGTATTAATACATTTAATTACTTCATCAATAGTACTTTTCATTGTTTCAAAAAAACCAGCACTTTCATTTATATAATTTAAATGTGCAAGTGATAAAAGTCCAATTAAGAATATATATATTCCTATCATCCTAGATGAAAAATACTTAGGATTTTCTCTTTTAACAAGCATATAAGAACCAAATATTAATAAAAATGCTAAAACTATAAAATCAAATGATCCCATTAAAAACATTGCAAATCCTTTAATAATAGTTCCAAGAATATTTGCTTTAAATCCTAAAAAACCAATAATTGCTATAACGATAAAAATAATACCTTTAATCTCTATTGGATATTTAAAACCAGATTTGTTTTGATTTTTCTTTTGCTTCTTTTTTGCCATATTATACGCCTCATCTACTCTTTAATAATTATATCATAGAAAAGAAAAATAGAAAAGCATTTATTACTTTTCTATATCTCTGTTATTACTGTAATTATCATTGGTTTACATTCTGTTTCACTAAATAAATATTTACCTAATTCTTCACGAATACCATTTTTTATTTTATTAAATTCAACATAGTTATCACTAATATTTGAATTAATAACTTCAAGAGAAATTTCTTTCATTTTTTCAATTATTTCATTATTTTCTTTTACGTAAATAAATCCTCTTGTTAATATTTCTGGTCCAGCTTCTATTTCTTTAGTCTTTCTATTTAATGTAGCACATATTATAACTATACCATTATCACTTAAAAGTTCTCTATCTTTAAGTACAAGTTCACCAATATCTTGAGTTGAATTACCATCTATTAATAATTCATCAATCTTAACGATTTCTTTATCTTCTGTTAATTTTCCATCTACAAATGTAGCAACCTCACCATTAAGTTTAAGTATTATATTATTTTTATCCATACCTATACTAGATGCTATATTAGCATTTTCTACTTGATGACGATATTCACCAATTACTGGGAAATAATATTTTGGATTCATTAAGTTAAGCATTAACATTAAATCTTCTTGTGATGCATGATTTAATAAATGATTCTTACTTGATAATGTTATAACATTTGCTCCTATTTTGCTTATTTCATCTGTTATTTTAGCAGCCTTTTTCTCCATACCTACTTGAACAGGTTCTAAGAAAAAGATTGTATCACTAGGATTTATTTTAACATATTTATCATATCCGTTTACAATTCTATCTAGATTTACATATGGTTTTTCGTTTTCATTAGATATTAATATAATTGCATCTCTATCATTTAGATTATTTAAATTACCAATTTGTTCTTTATCAAAATTTACATATCCTTCATCAATTACATAATTAATTAATGTTTGCATTCTTTTTCCCATAACTACTACTTTTCTATGAGTTTTAGCTACTTCATTAAATAATTCTTGAAGTCTTGATATATGATTTGTAAATACAGTAAATATTATTCTACCTTCGTTATGTAAAAGTGCATCTCTTACATCACTTGCAATTCTATTATTTGGTGTTGTATATCCTGGTCTATCAGCATATTCTGATTCACTTAAAAGACATAATACTCCTTGTTTACCGATATAAGCAAGTTTACCAATATCTGTTTTATATGAACCAGTCATACTAGAATCAAATACAAAGTTACCAGTATAACAAATAGCGCCATCAGATGTATTTAAAACATATCCAACAGTATCTGGTACTGAATGTGTTAAACTAACTGGAAAAATACTATTTTTACCAAATTTAATATTTTTATGAGCACTTATTAAATGTAAGTTATTATATTTAATATTGTTATCTTCAAACTCTTTTTTTAGAATATCCACAGTAAATTTAGTTGCATAAACTTTTATACTAGGAATATTTTTAACAATATCACTTACTGCACCCATATATTTTTCATGTGCATGTGTTATAAAAATACCTTTTATTCTTTTTAAATTATCTTTCAAAAACTTTAAATCAGGTATTATATAATCAACACCAAGCATTTTATCATCAGCATACTTAAGTCCTGCATCAAAAATAAATAAGTCATTATCAACATCAACAACATACATATTTTTTCCGCTTTCATTAAGTCCACCTAAACTAAAAATTTTAATTTTACTCATTATTTTCTCCTTTCATTTTTTTACTAAAGAAATAAGCATTAATATTATAACAAAAAAAGACAAATTTTAAAAGCATTTGTCTTTAATTTTTTATTCATGTATTTTTTCTAAAACTAAATTTGTATCTGAGACTTTTACATTAGATGTACCTTTATCACCAATTAATACAACTGATACACTTAATATAGTTGTTTTTTCAAATCTGAATAGTATTACTCTTGAATAGTTCATTTGACTAAGCGTACCTTGTTCTAACTTATAGTCAAAATCTTTAATAGCAGCTCCTGTATCATCCATCAAATAAACTTCTATGCCATGATCAGCATCAACACCTGTTATATAAGTAGAAAATGATATTTTATAAATACCTGGTTCAACTTTTATATGTGAATTATCTAATAATTTAAAATATTCTGATGGATTAGGTACAAACCAAGCATTCTCAAATTCCATAACACCAGTATCTTCATTTTCAAGAAAACTTGCATGAACTATTCCCTCATTTGATGAAAGTGGCGTTGTTCCACTAGGACCTGTTGGTCCTGTTTCACCTTGAATACCTTGAGCACCTGTTGGTCCTGTAGGACCAATTTCTCCTCGTGGACCTGTCATACCAGTGGGTCCAATAACTACTGAACAAATTCCAAGTTTTCTCAAATTTTTGCTTAATTCTAGATTTTTCTTTATTTCTTCAAAATTTTGACAAGACATAAAAAGTTACCTCCTCACATATAATATATGAAAAAGTAACTTACACGCTTAAATAAAATAACTTATATTATTACTCATTAATACACTCTTCATAATTTTCTTTATCATTTGATAGTTGTTTTAAAGTATATTTATATTTTCCATTTTTATTTGACACAATTATATAATAATCTTCTTCACTAATACTTTTATTTGTTAAAGGATTAATTGTTCCTTCATCCATAAGATTATTTTTAATAAGTTCATTATAAGAAAATTTACATATATCGCTATTTTCTGTAGTTGTTTTACTTACAATACCTTTATATAAATCATCATTTTCACTAACAAGTAATTTAGCATTTTCTTCTATAATTTCTTTTAAATTATCAAATTCTTTTTTCTTTTCATCATTACTCATCTCAATTGATTTAATAACCCCAATGCTTGAAACAACTCCCAAAATAAGAATAACCGCAAGTAATTCAATTAAGCTAAAACCATTTTTCTTCATATCATTTTCCTCTAACAAAATTATAATATATTTTCTTTTATTTTTAAAGCACTTATAATTAATTTTATTTCTTCTATGTTTTCTCTATCAAGTATTATTTTATAATTAGTAACTCCAATACTTTGTAACTTATCTATTTTATCTAAATAATTAATATCTTTATAATTAAGTATTTTCATATAACAATTTTCGCTTCTAATAGGAAATTTTTTATTATATTTATCTACTAAATAATAATCTTTAGCGCACTCATTACACATATTTTCTTTATTTACATATGTATTTAAAAGACAATATTTGCTTATCATAAGTTCTGGTTTTCCATAAATAACAACCTCTAAATTAGGTTCTTCATTAAAATTATTTCTATAATTTTTAATAAGATTTTCAATATTTTCTATTGTAAGTTCATATGAAAGTGTTACCTTTTTTACACCTTTATTATAAAGAAAATTTACATAATATGAATTAACAACATTAAAATATGTGTCAGTAATAGTATTTTTTGTGATTTCACCTATTTCTGAAATTAAAGTATTTTCATTTTTAATATTTGAATTATTAATTCTAGGCATTTTAAATATTACTCTATCATTATTTTTATATTGTGAGTATAGTACTACATTATTTACATAACACTTATAATCTGTATTATCTAAAATATATTCTAATTGTTCCTTATTTTGTACCTCAAAAAATATATCATTTGTAATTTTTATTCCTGATTTATTTAATATTACATTATTCTTTTGATAATTATTTTTTACTCTAATTCTATCATCTGTTAATTTCTTTATAATATCTCTTCTAAGATTATTAATAGTAGTCATTGGTATAAATATATCAGAAGGAATATCTATTTTTAAATTATCAAATACATAAATATCATTACCAAGTTTGTTTAATTTTTCTTTTATATCACTTTCTAAAGTAGGTTTATTTTTTGCTTTAAAAACAGAATCATTAAGAATAATTTTTTCTGTATTTTCTTTATCTGTAACAGTAAATATAATTTTATTATTTTGTACTTTAAATTTTCCATCAATTAATACTTTTCTTAAATTAACACTTGTTTCATTTATATAATTATTTAACTTTATATCTATTGTTTTATAAACCTTAGTTCCTTTTTTTATTTCTTCTTTTGAATCAAATTCTACAATTTCACCTTTTTTAGCACTATTAACAAGTAAATCATTTTTATATATTCTATTTAAATAAAATCCTATTTCATTATTTTGAATAAATCTAACTGCATCACCTTGATTTATATAATCAGATAGTTTTATTTTTATTTTTCCTTTTTTATAATCTATTACTTCACCAATCAATACACCTAAATGATTAGGTCTAAATCCATTAATAAATTCTTTTGCTCTTTTACTATATAAATTACCTAAAGTAAATCCTCTATTAAATACCTTTTTCATATTAGTAATATCTTCATCACTTACTTTATCATAATCTATTTTATTTCTATAACATCTAGTAACTAGCCCAACATATTCTTTACTTTTCATTCTTCCTTCTATTTTAAAACTATCTACACCTATTTTAATTAAATCATCTAAATTATTTATAGTACATAAATCTTTTGGACTAAGTAAATATTTATCATCTAATTCTACCTTTTTATCACCATTTAATAATGTATATGGTTGTCTGCAAACCTGTGCACATTTTCCTCTATTACCACTTCTATTACATTCAAAATAACTAAAATAACACTCTCCTGAACAAGATATACATAAAGCACCATGAACAAATACTTCAAGTTCTATATCAACTTCTTCTTTCATTTTTTTTATAGTTTCTATAGGAACTTCTCTAGCAAGTACTACCCTCTTAAAGCCCATTTCTTTTAGAAATTTAAGCCCATTAATATTATGAACATTCATCTGTGTTGAAGCATGCATTTCTAAATTTGGAAATGTTTTATGTATTAAGTCTGCCATACCCAAATCTTGTATAATAACTGCATCTACTCCATTTTTATATATAAAATCTACATAGTTAATAAAGTCTTCTACTTCATCATCATAAACAATTGTATTAATAGTTATATAAATTTTAACATCATATAAATGACAATAATTAATTGCCTCTATTATTTCATCATCATTAAAATTTTCTGAAAACGCTCTTGCCCCAAATTTCTTACCTGCCATATAAATAGCGTCCGCACCATTTTGAACTGCTACTTTTAATGTTTCTAAATTTCCAGCAGGAGACAATAATTCTGTTTTTTTCATAAGTAACCACCAAGAAAAGTATACCACAAAAAACATTTATAATAAAATAAAAAGAACATTTCTGTTCTTTAAATCTTTTACCAAGCTCTTCCGCCTCCACCACCGGAACCTCCTCCTGAATATCCAGAAGAGGAAGAGGAGGATGATGAAGATGATGATGAAGAACCAGAATTTGCAGTAGGTTTATATTCAAAATCATGTGATGTAATAATTCTATTTATTCTATACATATTATCATCCATCAAGCGACTCATTTGATTAAAATCAAGGGTATCATTACTATAGAAATTTTCATTTTTTAATGCAATACCTTCAAATTTTTTAATATATTTGTTTGTTATACCAAGTACATAAGCATATGGTAATATATCATAAAAATAATAAGGATTCTCATCTACTAATGCTTCTAATTTATCTTTTTCAACTGCTATAAGAAATTTTTTAAAACCTTTTATTTTATTTAATAATTCATTCCCATATTCAGTCCTTTTCTTTATATTTTTTAAACATAAATACATTATTAATAAACATACTAATTCAATATATATAACGTTAATATTTTCCATTAATATAAATGTCGCACCTAATAAAAATACAAAGCAAAATACGCCCATACAAATCTTAATACTTGTATATTTCTTAGTAAATAGAAAAGGAACTTGTGTTAAGGTTAATAATAACCAAATAAGTAATATCAATTGAGCATTTTCTAAATATGCCTCTAATAATAAAGAAATAACAAAACTTAATATCATATTTATTAATATTACTATTTTATATTTCTTATTATTTTTTTCAAAATATCTATTTTGTGTTGTCTTATTTTGTTTAATTTTTCTTATTTTATCAATAGTAGGATAAAATTTTCTTTTTAATGAGGATACTAACACAACATCACTTTCACTAAATAAACCTTCAAAGAAAATTCTTTCACATCTGTTTCTACCACTATATTCTTTTAACTTTTGAAGTTTAATCTCGCTACCATCTTCAATTATTTTTATATATCCTTTACTCACAAGACAAATGAGTAACGAAACAATTCCTTTATTACTTATTTTTCCTTTATATATATATGAAACATCCAAACTGTTTAATCCCTTTGGTGGGAAATACTCAACAGGATATGATTTTCTTTTATTTGTTCCTTTTATTAAGAATATTATAATTGATATTAAAGTCAAAATTATTGGTATTATAAAAGGTAAATTACCAATAAATCCAAGACTAAAATATTTATTTGGGAGATTAATTTTAACAGTTATAGCATTATAAGAATCAAGTATACCAATATAACTACCTTCTATTACATTTTTATTTACTGTATATTTTATTAATTCACTATCAGTTGATCCATATCTTCCATATGTAAAATATATCTCATTTTTATCAAAATCTTTTGGCATTGTTATTTTAAATGTTATATTATCAATTGTTGTATCCCAGTCATCCCCAATTATGTTAAAATAAAATTCATCATTATATTCGTCTTTATTAATTGGTAATTTATAATTATATTTTATAATATATTCTTTTTCTCCAATAATTTTTTTATTTTCATCACCAATTTTTAATTGTAATTCTTTATTTTCTTCACTTTTAGTATAATTTTCATTTATTTTTAGATTTGATATTTTAGCATTATCATGATATTCATTTTGTAATGGGATTTTTCTTATAATACCATGTTTTTCATTTTTAAAATCAACTGTAATTTTTTCGGTTATATCAAATGAATTATTTTCATTAACATTTATATTAATATCATATTTTGAAATTACATAATCATCTGAATATGCATATACTTTTGTTGAAAATAAAAAAAGAAAAAAGAAAAAGCATATTAATTTACTAATTTTTTTCATATATTTATCACTCCTAATTTAATATATAGGGTTTTAACTGTGTTCCATTTCCACCGCTTACAGTAACATTTCCATTTAGTTTTAAAATAATATATGTTTTAGCGCTATCAACACTTGTAAATTCATTATTCATAGTCATAACTTTATATTCATTATTATCTTTAATCCAATCATTATTATCCATATTTATATATGAAGAATTATTAAGTATAGTTTGATTATAAAGCTCTAATGAAATAATCGATGCATCACTAAATAATTTATTTCTTACTTCTTCATCAAAATTATCATTTGTATATGACTTTTCATATTCTTCTATATTTTGTTTATCGATTTTTTCATCTGTTTCTTTAACTAAATATGCACATCTATACATATCTACTTTAACTATTCTATAAACGTCTTTATTAAAAGAAACATAATTTAAACTATCTTTGCCTTTATATACAAATTCATTATTCACTTTATAAACATTTTCTTTTTCACTCTTTGTACTTACATAATCATATAATGTTTTTCCTTCGACGTATTCATATCTAACAACACCGTTATTATTTGTTATTAAAACTTTTGTATTATTATCATAATCTTCATCTGTTAAAGGATTTTTAGTACCTTTTTTTATATATCCTGTATCTATTAAATCTTGAACAGTATATTCTGTTATAGAAGTAGAATTTACATCTGCTAAATACTTTAATTTTGCAGCATCTACAATATTTGATTTTGATACATTATAAGCTGTTAATCTTGATGCACCTATTGTATCTATAACTTTTGGATAAGCAATTACACTTATAACCGCAAGTATTGCAATAACTGCTAGTAACTCAATCAATGTAAATCCTTTCTTCATATTATCCTCCTACCGTATAAATTACTTCTCCATTATAATTATAATAACTATTATTACTTATAATATAATTTTCATAAACCTGTACTTTTTTTGGAGACTTTATACTTAAATCTTTAAATGTTTCTAAATTTATAATAACATTTTCCCCATTATATTTTCCTTTTATAATAGGATATTTTGTAGTTATTATATCAAAACTATCATAAATTGGTTTAATAAGTTCTTTACCATCTGAATCAATTATACCATATTTGCCATTTCCTTCGAAAATAAATAGTTCTTTGTTTGTAAGTTTCTTTATATTTTTAAATAGTGAATCATTTAAGAATTTTATTCCATCATATTTAAGTGAAATTATTTCTTTACCTTTTCCATCAATTACTCCATATGAATTATCATTTGAAACTATTGCATAACCATTTTTATTATAATTTGATACAGTTTCATATTCTTTTCCTGTTATTTTACTTCCTTTTTTATTTATAAAACTATATTTATTATTTTCTGTTTTTATTATCATATAATCATTTTCATATGTATTGTCAAGTGGTTTAATATCACTAAATGATCCTAATTCTTTCTTTGGAGTATATATAGTATATATTTCTTTTTTTGCAGTAAAATTGTATTTTTTTTGAAGTACAACTTCATCAGAATATGTATAATCTACTCCTTCACTGTTATTGATTATATCTTTAGTTAATAAATTTATATAATCAATACTTGCATCTTCCTTTATGCCAATAGCAATATCTGAATCTAGTGACTCAATTCTAAGTCTTTTATAATCTTGTGTTTCATATACTACTTTATCATTTTTTATAACAAAATATCTATTATTTCCTGTTTTATTTTTAATATAAAATACATTATTATCAAGTACATTAATTTCATCTAATGTATACTTATATACTTCATTACCTGTTTTTGTATTTATAATTGTTGATGATGAATTAATTTTTATTTTAGCATATACATCAGAAGTACTATCATCTGTTAGGTTAGATACCTCAACTGATATATTTCTATCGTCTACTTCGTCAACTTTATAAGTATATATCTCTTTACCCTCATTATTCATGACACCCATTGTTTCATCTCTTGTAAAAATAAATACACCTGATTTAGAATACGTAATATTATCATATTTAAATCTAGTAAGTTCTTCAAGATTTTCAGTCATAAGTCCCATTTTTAATCCTTCTTTTGTAAATTTACTTACTGCATATCTATTACCATAAAGAGTTGCTGAAAAAATATTTCCAAAGGCTATTTTATTTTTTCCTTTTCCATCTATTATTCCATATAAACTATTATAATTTTTTACGACTGCATATCCTTTATAAAAATCTGTTCCATATAAATATTTTGGCTTAACAATCACCTCACCGGAATTATCTATATAACCTGTTTTTGAATTTTCTTCTATTTTAATTAAATTAACTGAATCAGCGTTTGCCTTATTAACAAATACATAAACTCCAATTAATGAAACAAATAAAAATGCGACTACTGGTAAAACTCTAGATGTTTTTTTAACAAATTCAGCATATTCTTTTGTATTTTTATATGCTTTTTTCTTTTTAGTTTCTTCCTTAACATCTGGTTTAAATAAATCTCTTGCTTTTATATTTTCATCACTATCATCTAAATTAAGGCTAAATAAGTCTTCTTTATTCAAATTTTCACTAGAATCTGAAATATTTATTTCATTCTCAACTTTATTTATATCATTATTTATAAATGGATTACTATCTTGATAGTTATTCACAGTATTATTTTCTAAGTTTACATTTATTGATTCTTCATTTATAGAATCATCTTTTATTTCTTCTTTAACATTTTCACTAGAAAAGAAATTTGCTATATCAGTACTATTTACTTTATTTTCATTTTCCTTCTTTTCTTTTTCTTTATTATTGTCATCTTCTTCATAGGCGGGAGAAAATGGTAAATCATCATCAAAATCAAAGTTATTCATAATCTTCCCTCCTACTATTATTCTTAATAATATAATATCATAATTTTAAAACAAAAAAAAGATAATAATTAAAAAAGATTGTTTTATCAATCTTTATTCTACAATATGCGCTCTTACAACAATTCTTGATTTACCACCACTTTCACAAGTGACAAGTGTAACATGATAATCTTCTGTATGAACTAAATGACTTGTATCTTCAGGACTAACATATCTACTTACTGAGTAAACAGTATAAGCCATCTTTCTTCCTTTGGTATCAGAAATATATATTAAATCACCATTATTAAGTCTTCTAATTGGATAAAAGAATGGTGAACTTCCTCTATAGTTATGTGCGGATATTACAAATCCACCTTTTTCATTCAAATCAACACCATATGTTTTTATTGATCCAATACTCATAGCGGCATAGGTGTGTTCTTTTAAAATTACAGTATTTACACCAACTCTTGGTATTTCTATTCTTCCTAAAATAGTATAACCATTATAATTTACTGTATATGTTTTTTCAGGCTCTGGTTCTATATCTTTCTTTTCTATTTTATTTTCGAATAGTTCTAGAGCATTTTTTTCTTGATTATTTAATTTTCTTTCACGAAAATTATCATATATCATCATAAATGTTACAAAATATAAAGTAAAAATCAGTAAAAATATAAGTATATTGATAAATTTCTTCATATGCCCTCTCCTACTCTTTTTATAATTATAACATATTTTTTATTTCATTTCATCAGGTAAATTTAAATTCATGTAATTAAGTACAAAAGGTGCGATATCAGATAACTTATTTACATTATCTATATTTAAATTTTTATCAGTTACAATAAATGGTACTAAATTAGTTGTATGACTTGTTACCACATTACCATTTTCATCTATCATTTCTTCAGCATTACCATGGTCAGCAGTTATTATAAATAAATATTCATCTTCAACGCATTTCTTATATAATTTACCTATCATTTCATCTATAGTTTCAATTGCTTTTTTAGTCATATCATAGTTTCCAGTATGACCAACCATATCACCATTCGCAAAATTTAAGAATATGAAATCATAATTATTATCCATTTTCTCTAATAAATTTGAAGTTATTTCTCTAGCACTCATTTCTGGTTTTAAATCGTAAGTTGCTACTTTAGGTGATGGAATTAAAACTCTATCACAAAGATTTAAATCTAAATCTCTTCCTCCATCAAAGAAATATGTAACATGTGCATATTTTTCTGTTTCTGCTATTCTAAGTTGTTTTTTTCCTAATTTAGATAAATATATTCCAAGTGTATTATCTATTATTTCTTTTTTAAATGCTATATCTGATTTAACATCATCTGATACATACATCATAGTTGTTAAATATAAATTATTAAAGATTTTTCTATCAAATCCATCAAAGTTAGGATCAACTAAACTTCTTAATATTTGTATTGCTCTATCTGGTCTAAAATTAGCCCAAATTATACTATCATTTTCTTCTATTTTACCTGAATCATCTATTATAACAGGTTCAATAAATTCATCTGTTATTCCCTTTTCATAACTATCAGTTATATATTTTTTATAGTCATCACACTTATTTCCAGTATTATTAACAATAACATCATAACATTTTTTTAATCTATCCCATCTTTTATCTCTATCCATTGCATAATATCTACCTGAAATAGTACATATTTTACCTATACCTAATTCATTTATTTCATTATTTAAATCATCAATATACGAAATACTTGATTCTTTAAATGTATCTCTTCCATCTGTAAATATATGAAAATATACATTAGAAAAATCTTCTTTCTTACATAGTTTTAATAGTGCTTTTATATGATTAATATGGCTGTGAACACCTCCATCACTTAAAAGTCCCATTATATGTAATTTTGAATTATTTTCTTTTGCATGTCTAATTGCATTTAAGAATGATTCATTAGAATAAAAACTCTCATCTTTTATTGCTCTATTAATAAGTTCTAGAGATTGATATATTATTCTTCCAGCACCTATTGTTAAATGTCCAACTTCACTATTTCCCATTTGTCCATCTGGAAGTCCAACAAATGTTCCTGATGCATTTATTCCTTTATTAGGATATTCTTTCATTAAATAATCTATATTGGGTTTATTTGCATTGATAAGCGCATTACCATCTTTTATTTTACTTAATCCAACTCCATCTAAAACACATAATAATACTTTTTTCATTTTCTTATTCCTCCTCAAGTAACTTAAAAAAGGTTAAACTAATAACCTAAATCTTTTAATACTTTATTAACTTCTTTTTTATATTTTTTGTCTGCAACTGCATTAATAACAACATTATCTACTCTATATAATTTAAAATATGTTCCTTTTGTATTTTTTACATAAGTGTAGTTATCTTTTTCTTTGAATTTATAATTTTTTTGATTCTTATATAAATCCTCTATTTCTTTTTTAGCATCTTCTGTTTTTTGATATTCAGTAAAGAATACTTGAACATTACCATTTCCTGCTTCTAAATATCTTATAACTGACAAATCATAATCTGAAGATTTATCTAATATTGTATAACCATCCTTAGAATTAAAATATTCATTATAATCTGTATAAGATACTTTTTCTAAATTCTTATTGCATCCACTTAATAAAATAACAAAAAATAATACTGAAAAAATTTTTAATATTCTTTTCACTTATTACCCCTCCATTCTATAAATAGAATAACATAAATTTAATATTTTATCAATCTTTATATGCTTCTAATCTATTAATTTTTATTCCTTTTTCACTAAATTTTCTTTCATACTCTGTCATTACATTATTTTCAAAATCACTATTATGTAAGTCTAATGAAATATTTTTTAATTTATAACCAAATTCACTTAAAGATTCTATAGAAAATTCAAATAAAGCTGTATTATCTGTTTTCATAAATATAGTCTTTTTACCTTTAAATATATTTTCGTATCTATTTAAAAATCTTTCGTGTGTAAGTCTTTTTTTAGCAGCACGTGATTTTGGCCATGGATCTGAAAAATTTAAATAAATTAAATCTATTTCTTTATCAAACACATCTTCTATAAGTCTAGCATCCATTCTTATTAATTTTAAATTATCTAACTCTTCATTTTCTAGTTTTTGTACTGCTTTTACAATAACACTATCATACATCTCAATACCAATAAAATTAATATTTGGATTATTCTTTGCCATACCTATTATAAAATCACCTTTACCCATTCCTATTTCTATATGAATAGGTTTATCATTACCAAATACTTCTTTCCATTTACCTTTGTTTTCTTCTGGATTTAAAATAATGTATTTTGAACTTTCTATTATTTCTTTTGAACCTTTTACATTTCTAAGTCTCATAATTTTCACCCAAATTAATTATACTATATGGTTCACAAAAAATAAATATATGAATATACTAAAATTGAAAGAAAATAAGGAGGATAACCTATGAATAATTATGATAAAACTTTCGTTTATGATGAAAGACCATCATTTGAATCTTATAATAGTATGAATATGCAGTACCCTAGTATGCCTATGATGCCTGTATATCCAGGTAATATGATGATGCCAAATATGAATAATAACTCTAATAGTTATAATAATTTAGAATCAAGAGTTTCAACTTTAGAAAAAAAAGTTCAAAATCTTGAAAATAAACTTCAAAAATTAGAAAATAATCTATATCCAAAAGCAGTTGATTATACTGAAATGAATAGTGATTATATAAATGCATCTTATCAAAATTCAATGAATATAATGTAAAAGGCACCAAATGGTGTTTTTTTAAATTAATAATAAAAAATCTCAAAGAACTAAACTTTAAGATTTTTAAATTAATTATTAGTTTTCTTTAATATTTTTTCAGCATCTAAATTTTGCCTATAGCCTTCTACATTTTTTATTTCGTTATTATTAGAATTTCTTTCATTTAATAAATTAAATTCTGATTCACTTAATACAAAATCTTGTGTTCCAAAATATAAATGTTTTATTACTGCACTTGATATATAACCTTTTGAAAAACTTACATCTAATTCTAAAGCACTAGGCATTTGTTGATTTATGTTTGACAAAGTTGGAAGTGTAATATATAAAGAATTATTTTTTTGTTGGGTCATATATTTATGTAAATGTCCACACAATATTATTGGTGCTTGTGCTGAATGCATTCTGCCACCTAAAATATTATGAAATAAATGAATTTTATCATTTTTTATATTAATTTCAGCATTATTATACCCGCCAATTATAATATCATGTCTGCGGTTATTACATATTTCTATAATATCCAAAGATGCCCTTTTTAAAGTACTAAAATCATGATCACCTGCAACACCGAATGTTAAAATATTTTTATCTTGAGGATAATTTTTTATAAAATATTCTATCTGATCATATAAATCAGTTATTTTTTGTGGACTTTTACTAAAAGAACCATCAATAAAATCACCACCACATAAAATAATATTTATTCCGTTTTTTATACAATAATTATAAGCACGATCTATAAGACCAAGGTTTTCAAATTCATTTCCAAAATGTAAATCAGATATAAGTAAAAATTTCATGTTATTTTCCTGATTATCAGTAATAATTGTTTTATTAACATTTTCATTTAATTTTTTTAGTTTTTTTATTTTATTATATTTTATAGAACCATCCGAATAATATTTTCTAGAATACTTAACTCCTTTTGTCTTTAGTTTTAACAATTCATCATATAATTGATTAAAAGAGATATTAAATATTTCACATATTTCTCTATTGTTTTTTCCTTCTTTAATTAATTGTAATAGATGGGCTTGATGATCATCTACATCTTTTTCTTGTTCTAGCAATTTAGCTAATCTTCTTTTCATTTTAGGAATTATAGAACCATAATATTTATTACTATTTTCTTTTCCCCAATCACTTTGTGATGACGGATTATGTAAATCATTCCCGAATCTAGATTTAATAACCAAAATTTCATCAACAGATAAACCATATATTACATTATTAACTTGTTCTTCTGTATAATCACTAAAATATTCATAAATTGTCTGTAAATTTCTTCCCATAATAAACCCACCTTATAACTATTTTCAAACCTCTTTGAAAATCACCTACAAATATAGCGTTTATGGTATCACACAAATATAACAATGTCAAACAAAAAATAAATCCCGACTTGAGATTTATTTATACATAATCATAGCAGAAAAACAATATATTTGTTCTTCTGAAAACATTGCAATACTTACCTGAAACTTTATATCTATAATATCAGTATGTTCAGATAAAAATTCATTTACTCTTTCTTCCAAATCTGCCTCATGACTTTCATCAAAAATTTTAACCTTCATATTCTTCACCTAACTATATTATAAAACTAATATAGTTATTTTTTTGTCACATAATAGGCTGTTATCTTTTTATTTTCATATTCATACTTTATTAATACTTTTACTGTTATTTCATTTTTTAAATCATCAATACTACCAGTATATGGTATATATCCCGCTAAAACAACACCTTCTGGTTTCTCACCTTCAGTAAGTGTTACAGAATCATCAAAAATTCCTACACTTGGAAAAACATCATCTGTTTGTTTATCATGAATCGCAAGCGCTGTTATATTTTTAACAGTTCCTTTTACATTATCAATAGAAACTTCAAATCTAATTTCATTATCATTTTCTTTTGTATATTCTATATTAACATCAAATGGTAGATTTTCTGAACTTTCTTCTTCTTTTTTTAGTTCTTGTACATATTTAATATAAGTATCTTTATTACCTTCATTTTCTTTTTTTTCTTCTTTTACAGGTTCAGATTTATTTGTACAACCAACTATTATTAAGCTTAAAAATATTAAAACTATTAAAGTTATTATTTTATTTTTCATATTATATTACCTCTATAAAATACTCTTCAATTATTTTTTTCATAACTATTGGAAGATTTTCCTCATAAACATCTAACTGTTCATTATATCCATCCATAGACCTCATTGGTTTATCAGTTACTCCCTTTATTATAATACATTTTACATTATTTGTCTTACATATTTTTAAAACTGCATAACTTTCTAAATCTGATGCATCAATACTATTACTTGCTAAAAAAGTATAATCACTCCAAAGTACAAGAGCTTTATCACTAGTACCAAGTACTCCATCATAATATTCATTTGGCATGGAAACTTGATCAGGAACTAAATATAATTCTTCATCTATTTCTTCTTCTAATTCTCTAATAATATAATCATAATCAATTACTTTACTTGGAATAATTATATCACCATAATTAAGTCCTTCATTAGATGAAGTACACGTTCCTATTACAATTAATTTTTCCAAATTAAATTTATCTATCATATACTGAGCTGCTGCTGATGCATTTATTTTTCTAATTCCACTTCTAAAAAATACTATATCTTTACCTCTAAATTCAGTTCTATAATATTCTCCAAAAGGATATTTTTCTAAATAATCTTCCCCTATATTATATATTTTTAATAACTCATTAAATTCCTTTTTTGATGAAATTAATACTCCTATCAAATTATTCACCCACTTCTTCTTTTATTATTTCTTCTTTATATCTAGTATTAAATAAATCGTCATCTTCTAATACTTCTATATCATCCATATCAATTTTTGGAAGTTCATCAATGCTTGATAAATTAAAATAATCTAAAAAATAATTTGTTGTTTTATATAAATTAGGTTTACCAGGTAAATCACTTTTACCATCTTCAACAATAAATCCTTTTGAAACAAGATTTCTAATCATTTGTGATGAATTAACTCCTCTTATTTCATCTACTGCTATTCTAGTAATTGGTTCATTATATGCGATTATTGCAAGTGTTTCAAGTGCTGACTTACTAAGTGTATTACTAACTTCTTCTGTTAATTTTTTTATATATTCCTTGTTTTGTGCCTTAGTTACAAGTTTATATTTATTACCTAATAATTTTAAGGTTATTCCCCTATCTTCTTTTTCGTATAATTTTTTTAAAATATCTAATTCTTCATTTAATTTTTCTTCATCTATTTCTAAAATACTTTCTAGTTCTTCTATTGATAATCCATCTTCACCAACTGCGAAAAATAAAGATTCAAGCACACTACTCATTTACTTCACCTTCTTTTAAACTTACTACAATATTATTAAAATTATTTTCTTGAATAATATTTATTTCTCCAAATTTAGCCATTTCAAGTATTGATAAAAAAGTTACAACAACATATTCTCTTGTTTTTACTTCAAACAAATCAAAGAATGATACTTTTTTCTTATCTCTTAATATATTTCTAATATCTTTAGTTCTATCAGTTACTGATATTTCTTTTTTTGTTATTTTTGTTTCAAGTGGTTTTTCATCTTCTTTTCTTTTTAGAAAATCAGATAATGCTTTTGTTAAGTCTTCTACTGTAACACTTCCATCATTTGTAATTTCATAATCAGTAAATTCACCTAAATTAATTGGTTCTTTTGTATATATGTTTCTTCTATCATCTTCGAGTGTCTTAAATGTATCAACCATATCTTTATATTTCTTATATTCAACAAGTCTATTTATTAAATTTTCTCTTGGATCTTCTTCATATTCATCATCTTCATCATTTTTACTATTTGGTAAAAGAAGTCTAGATTTAAGTTCAATTAATTCTGCTGCCATAACTAAATATTCAGATGCTACTGTTAAATTCATTTCTTCCATTCTTCTAATAAATTCTAAATATTGTTCTGTAATTTTTTCTACTGAAATATCATAAATATCCATTTCACTAGTTTTAACTAAATGTAAAAGTAAATCAAGGGGACCTTCAAAATCATTAATAACAAATTTATAATCCATTTACTTCACCTACTTTTCACTATAAACCATTATAACATATATAATTAGAATAGCAAAAGAAAAAATTTAGCATACCACTAAATTTATTTCATACTATTCACAAGTTTTTTCTCATATTCTTCATATTTTTCAATACCATTAAATACTTTAATATGATTTTCACCGTTACATAAAAGAACTTTATCTTTTAACTCATACATTTCTCTAACCATTGGTGGTATTAAAATCCTATTTTGATTATCAGAGTTTGATATACCAAATTTGCTAAACATTAAAAAGTTTATTTTATCGTTTATATACTCAAATAATTCTAAATTTCCAGAATCAAAAGCCTTTTCCCTTTTTATTTTTAATTTTTCAATATACCCATTAAACACAATCAAATCATGCAAAGAAAACGTTATATCATTTTCTCTTGCAATTAAAATTTCTTCACTTTTACCAAGTATTGAATTTTTAGGAACCATCATCCTACCCTTTGCATCAATTGTCATAAATTTTACTTCATCATTCATATTTTATACCCCCCAATACTTATTTAAAAATATTTATAAGTCTTTTTTCATACTCTCTCTTTTTATCATCATTTTTAAATACTTTAATATGATCTACTCCATTACATACTAAAACTCTATCTTCTATATCATACATATCTTTAACACAATTTGGAATTAATACTTTATTTGATGAATCTTTTCTAATTACATCTAACTTACCAAATGATAATTCTTTTATATATTCATCAAAGAACTTTTTTCTTTTTATGTTACCACAAGATATAGCCATTTCACTTTCTTGTTTTAATTTTTCTAATATTTTTTTATACTCTATTAAATCATATATTGAAAATGTTAAATCATCTTCTTTTCTAATCAAAATATTTTCACTTTCACCAATAACAGATGTTTTAGGTACTATTATTTCACCATTTTGATCTATTTTAGCATAATAAATAACATTATTTTCTGTAATCATCTCATATCTCCACTAATAAAATATATATCTTTTCGAGGTATATAATATATATCATTTTATTTATTTTGTCAAAAAAAAGAAAGTTATTTACTAATTTCTTTTATTAGTGTTACATTACTTTCTTTTTCATATTTAATTTTTACTTTATCTCCATTATTTATAAATGGTAATAAATCTTTATTAGTTTTAATAGATACCTTATAATTTTTATTTTCACTATCAGTAATATAATAATATGTATTACTATCTATTATTACATCTTTAATATTAGTTATAGTTATTTCTTTTTCTTTTGTTTCTGCGTTAGTTACTTCTTCTCCTATATCATTTAAGTAATTTTCAGCAGCTTTCTTTATTCCACTTGATGCATCTGTTACAACAACTTTTTGGTAATCTACAACATCTACAAATGCATACATTTTAACAAGTCCTGCATTATCTTTTAAAGATATTAAATATGTTGGTCTATTATTTAAATTAATTAAAAGTGGGAATGTTGATGTATAATTCATTTGTTGTACTTGACCTTTAGCAGATGCCATCGCAGAATATTCTTCTGCTCCTGCGATAGAATAAAAATTAGTTTCTTTAGTTCTCATATTAGTTAATGTAAATCCAATATTTGATTCATCACTAATAACAGATGTAATACCTGTATATAAATATATATCATCATCCATTGCTAAATAATTGTATCCATCTGTTGTTTTAACTACGCCTTTTTGTCCAAATATAGTATTAAAGAATCCATTTTTATATTGTCCCCAATCATCAATTTGTTCAATAATAAGATCAGCTCCATACACATGATCTACCCATTTTGGAACATCTTTAACAGAATATTTTTTTGATTCTCCCGTAACAGGATTTAATATAACTATACCTGATACTTCTCTTTTAAGTCCAACACCTGTATATTTTATTACCTCTGCAATCCAATATGGATTACCATTATTATCTATTTCAAAATTTAAACTACCAAATATTTCTGTTGGATAAGAAAATCTAAGTTTTCTCTCTAATCTTTCATTAAATAAAGCTGATGGCATATATTTCATACCTTTATCTAATTTAACAAGTTTAGATTCTCCATTAGTTGAATCAACTGTAATATATCCTTTTACTCCTTCTTTTCTATTTGTGAAATATTTTATTACTCCATTATATTCAAGAGGTGTTACTCTAATAATTTTATCATTATAATTTATTTGTGTATATAAATTAGATACATCAAATTGTGAAACAAGTTCACTCATTTGACCCATTGTCCTATCTCCTAATTTTTCACTTGAATCTCTATCTAATAATGGTATTTTTGAAAAATCTACCTCTTTTACTTTATCTGTAAAATTATTATTTTCATTTACTTTAATTCTACTATAATAAGATTTTGAATTAAAAAGTGGTGAACAAACAAAATTTACAATCAAAGTTAAAACTATAATAATAGGTATTACCATAAGTAATTTATAACTCCTATAATTAAGATTTGTTTTCTTTTCTTTAACAAGTCTTGTAATAGTAACAGATGCACTTAAAAGTGAATTAATTACAAAATATACTACAATAGCCATTACTACAAATGACCAAAATAAACTACTATGAACATTTATTGGTGGAAGCATTACATAGTAAAATACTCCCATAATTAATACTGTAAATAATATACTAAATATTTCTGAATGTTTTCTTATCATTTAATCATTTCTCCTTTCAATAATTATAACATAAAAAACTATAATTAAATTAACAATTACAGTTTTATAAAATCATTATTAATACTACTATCGCAAGAGCAATAGCAATTATAGATAATAATACTATATTACTAAATCCCCATTTATTGTCAGGATTTTTTAAAATCATTACCTGTTTATTTTCTTTTTTTAGTTCTATTTTTTCTGATAATATTCCTACTAATTTTTCATAGTATTCTCTTTCAAGTGGTGCGAGAGCAAGCATTGCATCTGGATTTTTATAATATTTCTTAAGATTTGCAGCAACTTCTTCTCTCATTGCTGGATCTATTCCTTCAGCATTTATTATATCTGGAATATCTTCAAATTCATTAAACTCATTAACACTAGTATTATCAGTAACATATGACTCACCATTATTTTCATTAGAAGATACGTCATTATTTTCATTACTTATTTCTTGTGCTTTATAATTTGCTTCTTTTGGGCTTTGTACTTCTGCTTTTTGTTTTTCATCATTATATGCTCCTTCAATAATTTTTCCATCTTTATCAAGCGCAACAATATCTTCCAAATTTACATATACAACACCTAATTTTTCTTTGTTTTTCAAAATTTCATCTAAACATTTCTTCTTTTTTTCTTCTAAATTATCTATTTCTTTTTGATGATCATTTAAATCTCCAATATAAACCATTTTTAATTCTATATTTTTTTCTTTTAATTTTTCATTTAATATAGCAGTTGAATTTGCCTTATAATCATTTGATTGAAAATCTTCATTATTATTTTGTTCTTCTTTTAAAAATTCAACAAGAGTCCCATCACTTGGATTTTCAAGTAATCTTTTTCTACCAATTTTAAAATCATAAAAAGAAAATATTTCTTTACCACTATTTAAATATTTATGTTCTATATCATTAATATCTACTCCAAATGTTTTACTAATTACTTCTTCATTTGATTTTGCTTCTTTTAATTTCTTTTGATTTAAATAATCATTTAAAATGTTTATTCTAGTTTCATCACCAAAACTGCCTTTTAATTTATTAACCATTTCATTAAATTCTGAATCTGTTTTACATAAATTATTTACTTCAAGTATTGCCTTTTTTTCTTCTGCATTAAGTGTACTCAAATTAGGATTATTTAAAAACTTAATAAATAATTTTACATTTTTTTCTATTTCTTTATTCTCCATAACTTACTCCCTACCTTTATCTTATTATAACACGTTATAAATAATAAAAATAATACTAAGTTATAAATATTATCAAAGAAATGTAAATAATCTATTTTAAAACCATTAAATGTTTATCAATTACTCTGTTACTATTTCTATCCATAAATAAAATATCTTTATTAATTTCTTTTTCCCATAATAATAGTTCTTTCATTTTTTTTAAATTTTCCATTTCATTTTCTCTATTTATATTAAAAGCTATACCCAAAATATATTTACTGGAAATTTTTAAAAATTTTTGATATTCATTATTATATGGACTATATCTTAAAGGAAATGGTGTATTTGAAAATAAATTATAAAATTCATTATTAGATGTTTGAATTACGCTTACACTTTTATCTATTATTAACAAGGGATTATCTTCTAATATCGATAAATCATTATAATAAGTACCAATTTTAAGTAATGAAACATAAAAAGAACCATTATTTGTACCTTCTTTATCAATATGTTTTAATAATATTTTACTTTTTAATCCATCTGTTACTATATTCTGATATGACTTTTTACAAAAATCAAAAGAATGAAAATAACAATCACTAATATCAAAATAACTATCTGTTAAATAATTTCTCATAAATCACCTTTATTAATTTTATCATATATTATAACAAAAAAACGCAAAGTATGATATTATATTTTATAGGTGATTTACATTATGAAAAAATTTACTATGAAAGATGAAAAATTTATATGTGAAAATTGTGGTAAAGAAGTTTTTCCACTTGGATATACTGCAAGAGATCATTGTAATTATTGCTTATATTCAAAACACTTAGATATATTTCCTGGTGATAGAGAAAATACTTGCCTGGGGAAACTAAAACCTATTGGAATAGAAAAATTTAAAGATACATATAAAATAATTTATAAATGTGAAAAATGTAATGAATTACATAAAAATATAATGGCTAAAGATGATAATTTTGACTTAATAATTGAATTATCTAAAGCAGAATAAAATGTTAGAAATAAAGTTAATTTATTGTAAAAAAATTATGAAATTTTAAATTCATAATTTTTTTATTATTCATTTTTAATCTTTCTATTATTTGAAAATTCATAATATTTTATTATTAAAAAATCCACAAAACCTACTAACACTAAATCAACAATTGTTCCTATATATACAATTATACTCCATGATAATATATTTATTTCCTTTATCTCTTATTTTTTCTATTTTTTCTTTAGTATCATCTAATTCATAGTTGAATCTATCAATTAATTTATTTACATAGTTATTTTCTTTAATATAAAGCAGACTTTCTTTAAAATATAATCCATATATAAATGCAATATAAGAAATCCATATATCAGCAGGTGTTTTTCTATCTTTACTTAATATAGTTTTTTCATTCATAAAATCATTAAAAATATTATCTGATATTAATGAATTTTCAATTTCCTCCTGTGTTATATTTGCCATCGTATAAATATCATCTTCGTACTTTGCTCTAAAAGAATCTAATTTGTCAGCATCTCTTATTATTTTTGAATGCAATATTTGCACCTTATTCATATTATCAAAATCAACTATATACTTACTATGATTAGATATTGCTATCTTTATAATATCATCATATTTATTATCTTTAACAAATTCTCTTATTAAATTATTTTCAAATAACAATTTAACTCCTAGTATAGCATGATCATACTTATTTATATCTTCTCTAAAACTTTTTAATTCCTTTGCTTGATCAAATCTTCCAATATCATGTAAAAGGGCAATTATAAGAGCAATTTCTTTATTTTCATTATCTATGTTCATTTTATCACATAAATATCTAGCATTATCAACCACATGAAATGTATGATTTAATTTATGCTTTATTTTTTCATCATTTAAATCATAACTATTATTAATAAAATTTATAAATCTATCTTTTGCATATTCGAACATATAATAATCCTCTCAATTTACAATTTTTCATCTATAGGTATTTTCCTATAAAGGTATTATATCATAAAATATACAATATTTTTTTAAATATAAATTTAATAAAAATATTAATATTTAAAAAAACCTTTTTTAGAGGTATTTTTTTAATTTCTTGGTTTAAATATCATAGTAAATATAAATGCAAATATTATAGTAGCAGTTATACCTGTTGCGGTTAAAGAAAACATTCCTGTAAATAAACCTAAAAGTCCATCAACTTTTGCTTTAGCAAGTGCTCCATGAATTAATAAGTGTCCAAAACTAGTAATACATACAATTGCTCCTGCGCCAAATTTATCTACAAATAAATCATATATTGAAAATGTATCTAGAGCTGCTCCTATTACTACAAATAAGCTTGTAATATGTCCTGGTAATAATTTAGTATTGTCAAGAATTATTTGACCTATTAAACATACTATTCCTGCGAATAAAAATGAATAAATAAATTCCATATTATATTACCTCCAAACATACAGCATGACTTACTGATGGTATACTAAATTTTTGATTACAAGTTGTTGGACTCATAAGTGCTCCTGTTGCGATTAATAAAACTTTTTTTATTATTCTTTGCTTCATTTTAGGAATAATACTAGAGTATACAACTAGTGGCATACAAGCAGGACCAGAACCACCTGCATATATATTTTCTTTATAATCATATATCATAGTTGCAGTGTCATCATAATTCTTATCTAATTTTATATTGTATTCTTTTTCACATATTTCTTTAAATATATCTTTACCATAAACACCTAAATCTCCAGTTAAAATTAAATCATAGTCACTAACTTTTGTCTTAGTTTGCTTTAAGTGTTCATTTAATGTATATGCTGCACTTGGACTCATAACTGCCCCCATATCAAATACATTATCTACTCCCATATCTATTACTTTACCAATAGTTGCGCTAGTTACTTTTATATCTGTTTTAGCATTTGTAAGCATTAATGATGCTGCTCCTGTTACAGTAAATGTAGTTGTTTTTGGTTTTGGCGCACCATACTCAACTGGATTTCTAAATTGTCTTTCACTTGTCATATTATGTGAAGATGTTGTACATATTGCTTTCTTATTTTTTTCATTTTCTAAAATAGATGCTGCGATTAATATTTCTTCACAAACGGATGCACAAGCATTATATACCCCTAAAAAAGGAATATTAAGATTTGAATATACAAAGTTGGATATTGTAAGTTGATTCATTAAATCAGCACTTATTCCAAAAGAAATATCTTCTTCATTATATTTAGTTTTATCAAGTAAAATTTTAATAGACTCTTTTAGTTCCTTCATTTCACATTTTTCAAATGTTTTTTCTCCATCATAAAAGTCAGTAAACTTTTTATCAAAATTATCTTTTAATGGTCCTTCTATTACAAATGGACCTGCAACTGTACTTACATTTTCTACATATACATTATTAAATTTTATAGTCATTTTCTAACCTCCAAAAAATACGAATCTAATTATTCCAAATACATATGCTGCGACTACTCCATAAAGAATAACACTACCTGATAATTTAAAAATATTAGATCCTATTCCCATTACAAGTCCTTCATGTTTATATTCAAGTGCACTTGATGTTGTCGCATGTGCAAATCCACTTATTGGGATAAATAATCCTGCTCCTGCTTTTGATACCCAGTTATCAAAAAATCCAAGTGCTGTAAATAAACATGCTAGAAATATTATTGTAACCATCATTAAACTTACCGCCACACTTTGACTTACTCCATCAATCATTAAATACACTTTTATTAATACTTCACCAATTAATCCAACAAGTCCACCAACTAAAAATGCTATAATCATATTTTTTACTTTGTTTTCTTTTGGACTATGTTTGTCTACTATTTTTTTGTATTCTTGTTTATTCATATTTTTTCACCATTTGTATTATTAACAAAAAAAAATTTTTTATACAAAAAAAGGATAAACTTATGCACATAGTTTATCCGATAAATCATCTAATATTTTTCTTTCTAGTCTATATACTTTTACTTGACTAATATTATTTTCTTTTGCGATTTCTGTTTGTGTTTTACCTTCATAATATCTTTGGTATATTAATTTTTGATCTTCTTTTTTCAAATTACTTAATGCTTCTTTTAAACTTATTAAATCTATTTTATCTAATTTTTCTTCACTTGCAATTACATCTTTTATAGATATATTATCATTATCTTCATTTACACTTTCATCTATACTTTGTACATTTTGATTTAAATTTAAAACTTCTAATACTTTACTTTTTTCTTCATTAACTATCATGCACAAAATATCTAAACTAGGATATTCTCCTTTACTTTTAAAATAATGATCTCTTGCTATATCTACTTTTTTCTTTAATTTAAAAATATCTCTACTTATTTTAATATTCTTATCTTCTCTTAAATACTTTAATACTTCACCTAATATATATTTTTCACAAAATGTTGAAAATTTTATTTCAAGCATAGGATCAAAATTATTTGCTGCCTTTATAACTCCCATTTTACCAGCCTGCATTAAATCTTCTCTATTATAACTACTTGCGTACTTATTAACGATAAAAGATACTTTAGTTTCCATTTCTACAGCTAGTTCATTTGTTAAAATCATATACTTAAAAGTTTAAGTGCTGATAATTCATCAGATACATATTCTAAATCATAAGCACTCATTTCATTACCACATATAAGCATTCTTCCATCGTTTTCTTCTAATACTCTTTTACATCTTTCAAATAATGGTACATTACCGTTAATAACTAAATTACTCGTATTAAAAACAATAAATCTAATTCCACCATCTCTTATTATTTCAAAAACCTTTTCTTCTACATCAAAAGAACTTATTTCATTTAGTAAACCTGTTAATCTAACAAATAAAACTCCTCTTGTAAATTCAATATTTACATCTACCATTTTTTTCATCCCTCTTCTTTCATAAATATTAAAGCACTAATAATATACCTTTTAAATACTTTAGACAAAACATTACAAAATTCGACTTAACTTTTTTTCGAGCATTTTTGCTCTCATATATTATTTACTTCGTTTATACTCAAAATTCCCCTATACTTATCAATTTTTTTATGATATATTTAAAAATGAAAGGAGAAAATATGAAAAAGGGTTTAAAAATTTTATTTATTTCACTATTTGTAATTTTAATTTCAGGTTGTGGTAAATCGAATAAAGAAGTTGTTAGTACCTGTACTTTAAGTTCTAATCAATCTTCTAATGGATATAAAATATCTTCAAATTATGAAATTCATTCAAAAGATGGACTAGTTAATAGCGTTACAACTAAAGAAACAGTTGAATCAGATAATGAACAAGTAAGATCTTATTTCAAAAAGACATTAGAAGATTCTTATAATACTGCAAATGAAAGTTATGGTGGTTATACTTATAATGTCACAGAAGATGGAAATAAAGTTATTTCTGATGTAACAATCGATTATTCTAAAATGAATTTAGAAAAATTTGTTAATGACAATTCACAAATGAAATCTTACATAAAAAATAATAGAATATCTTTAGATGGAATGAAAAAAATATATGAAGCTTTAGGAGCAACTTGTAATTAGACTATACTATTTAGTATAGTTTTTTCTTTTATTTAGTGATATACTTAAAATATGTAGTATAGAAGAAGAGGAGAAAAAAAGATGTATAGTAAAGATGTTAATGATGTTTATAAAGAATTAAATACAAGTGAAAAAGGATTAACTATAAATGAAGTTAATAAAAGATTAAATATATATGATAAAAATATAATAAAGGAAAAGAAAAAAGAAAATATTTTCTTAAGATTTTTAAAACAATTTAAAGATATAATGATTATTATTCTTTTAGTAGTCGCACTACTCCTTTATATATATGGAGTACTATATTCTCATGAATATACAGATACGATAGTAATATTAGTTGTTGTTTTTATAAATGCAATTACTGGTTTTATTCAAGAAGAAAAAGCAAATTCTGTTATTGATGGACTAAAAAAATATGAAGCTTCAACTTGTAAAGTAAAAAGAAATGGTAAAATTGATATTGCTGATACAAGTACTTTAGTTCCTGGTGATATTATATTTTTAGAAGCTGGTGATATGGTACCTGCAGATTCTAGAATAATTACATGTGAAAACCTAAAAGTTGATGAATCACCTTTAACAGGTGAAAGTATTCCAGTTATTAAAACAAATGAAACATTAAATAATAATTTAATAATTCAAGATCAAAAAAACATGATTTTCTTGTCATCAAACATAACAAATGGTAAATGCATGGCAGTTGTTATAAATACTGGTATGAATACAGAAATAGGAAAAATAGCGTCTTCATTAAATAAAATATCAAATATTGAGACACCTCTTCAAATAAAAATAAAAGAAATAAGTAAAAATCTAACAATAATTGTATTTATAATAATGATTTTTATATTTATATTAGCGCTTTTTAATCACTACTCATTTCTAGAAATAATAATGCTTTGTTCTTCACTTGCGGTTGCGGCTATTCCAGAAGGATTACCTGCGGTTATAACTATTTCATTATCTATTGGTATATCTAATCTTGCGAAAAAGAAAACAATAGTAAAACAAATGCAAGCAGTTGAAACACTAGGTTCTGTTGATATTATTTGTTCAGATAAAACAGGAACAATTACACAAAATAAAATGACTGTAAAAGAAGAAGTTATTTATGATAAAGAAATGTTAAATTATATATGTGCACTTTGTAATGAAGGATTAATAATAAATAATGAATATAAAGGTGACCCTACTGAAACATCATTATATGGATATTTATATAAAAATAATATTGATGCATTAAAAGTTAGAAAAGAAAATCAAAGAATAATAGATGCTCCTTTTGATAGTGAAAGAAAGTTATCTACTACAATTAATAAAATTGGTGATAAAACTTATTTATTATGTAAAGGTAGTATCGATAATTTACTTAATAAATGTGCTTATATAAATAATAACAAAATAACTAATAAAGATATAAATGATATTAAAGATAGTGAAAAGAAACTTGCTAGTAAAGCACTTAGAGTATTAGGATTTGCATATAAAGAAATTAATGATATTCCACAAAATTCTACTGAAGTAATTAATGAAGAAAACAATCTTAATTTTGCTGGTTTACTTGGGATGATTGATCCACCAAGAGATACTGTTATAAAAAGTGTTGAAATGTGTAAAAATGCAGGTATTAGACCAATAATGATTACAGGTGATTCACTAGATACTGCAAGTGCTATTGCTAAAGAAATAGGAATTATAGATAATGATAATGAAGGAATACTTGGTAATGCTCTTGATAACTATACTGATGAAGAACTTGAACAAATAGTTAAAAATTATTCTGTTTATGCAAGAGTTAATCCAGAACACAAAGAAAGAATTGTTAAAGCTTGGCAAAAAAATGGTAAAGTTGTTGCTATGACAGGAGATGGAGTTAATGATGCTCCTGCTATTAAAGATGCACATGTTGGTGTTGGTATGGGAATAACTGGTACAGATGTAACAAAATCAGCCGCAGATATTGTACTTATGGATGATTCATTCTCAACAATAATAATTGCTGTTGAAGAAGGAAGAAGAATATATAATAATATTAGAAATAATATTGTTTACTCATTATCTAGTAATTTTGCTGAAATATTTACAATAATTATTGGATTACTTTCTGGTAACACTATACTTTTACCAATATATATATTATTTATTGATTTAGTAACTGATTCTGTTCCAAGTATATGTTTAGCATTTGAAAAAAGTGAAAAAAATATTATGAGTCAAAAACCAAGAGGTCTTAACAAATCATTATTTACACCATTTATAAAATCTTGCTTTATATCATCAGCAATTATCGAAACATTATTTGTTTGTTTAACTTACTTTATATCTTTAAAATTATATAATAATGAAATTGCAATGAGTCTTGCCCTTTTATCTATGGTTGTGCAAGAAATTATTTATTCCATATCTTGTAGAAATTTAAAAGAACCAGTATTCAAGCAAGGACTATTTTCTAATAAAGCAATGAATATTGGACTAGCTATAATATTATTAATTGAACTTCTAGTATTTATGACTCCTCTCGGTAAAATAATAAGTGTTGAAAGTATTAAACCAAGTTTAGTATTAATTGTATTTCTAATAAATAGTTCTTCATTTATAATTTATGAACTATTAAAACCATTACTAAAAAAAGTATTTAAAGACTAAATAGTGTACTCTAAGTATACTATTTTTTTGTGAACACAAATAAAAGTATATATTCTCATATTATATACTATAAGAGGTGATAGTATTAATGAATTATATTCTGATAAAAAAATAATGTAATTAAACAGTAGAAAAATATAACTACTGTTTTTTTAATTATTGTTCTATACATATTTATCTTTGAAAAAATATATTTGATTATACAATTAAATTCCTATCTTAACTTTAGAATTATAGAAATTTCTTATCACATTTCATTTACCATTAAAATCAATAGTTAGGAATTTATTAGTATTTGTAGTATAATTATATCAACATACTTGCAAAGAAGATATTATAATAGAAAATAATGGTAATTATTTTTATGTATTGAATTACTTAAGTAAAACTAGAAATAAAATAATAGAAAATTTTATCAAAGATACCTGATTTTTTAGAAAATACTCTTCCAAGTATTGAAAATATATGAAAAGATTGGAGAAAATTCTAAATGAATATAAATATTAACAAAGTGAAAATTATTGTTACTATACCATTAGATAATGTAGAAGAAGTTAGAAATGCTATATGCGAGGCAGGAGCAGGTATTATTGGCAATTATACACATTGTTCAATGACTACTAAATGTATAGGAACATTTAAGCCTAATAATAATGCAAAACCATATATTGGTAAAAAAAACAAATTGGAATTTATTGATGAAGAAAAATTAGAAGTTGTTTGTGATGTTAAAAAAGTAAAAGAAGTAGTTTCGTCATTAAGAAAAGTACATCCTTATGAGGAGCCTGTAATAGATATTATTCCTTTAATTGACGAAAATTACTTTAAATAGTTTTATTTTTGTTTATGAATAAATCACAAAAAGAAAAAGTAACTTCTATAAAAAATATTTTTATATATTAAAACTGTCAAATAATTTATTATTAAAATATAGCTACCACTTTAATGTTAGCACATTAATTATGTAGCTGATGATAATATAAATATACATCAATTAGCAATTGTATTCCTAAATTGTCAAATTATATATAAAAACTCACATAAGTGTGAGTAATTTTCTTGATAAAAAGTTGCAAACTAAATTTTCTTTCTAAAATAATTATATATGAATTGATATTAAATTTCAATTATAGTATATGATTTTTTTAATATTACCCTATTATAATTAAGAATAAAGCTTTTAAATACAAAAAATATTGAAAAATAAGAAAAATTTAATATAATATGTTAATAAGGAGGAATATTATGAAATTTATAGATGATTTAAAAAGATTAAGAAACATCATAGTTCTATCAAAAATTTCAAACGACGTTATACCAAAAATTCAAAATGACAAAATAATATATCGCCTACATTATTTATATTTTAATGGTCAACCCTTTGAAGAAATGCACGATTGTGCATGTGATACATTTGCTATACCTGAAAACTTTAGTGAAAATGATGCTTTTAAAGTTATATCATATATTTTTGATAACACAGAGTACGAAATAGGTACATACTATTGTTGTTGTGCTACTACTGAAAAAATTAAATCTATAGGTTTCAAACAGATTGATAATATTCAAGGTGGCAAATATAATATTGTTGATCTATTTAGTATTGAAAATACAGACGATGGACGTAGATTTAAAAAAAGTGAATACTATAAACATTATTTTGAATGGTATTGTTCTGGAGTAACAGAAAAAGAAGTTGAATCAATATATGAAAAAAACAATATGGATTCACCATTTATCAAACAAAATATATTACAAAAAAAATAAAATTTTTAGATTAAATTTAGCATTGATTGAACATGAATTTTATTTCTATATAAAAAGAAGATTGAATTATTTTAAATTTTCCTCTTTTTTATATTATTAATAAAAAGAATTTGAGGGTATTTTTGAAGTAAAAAACATTATGTAAGTTTAATTTGGGTTGTTGTTAAAGATATCTACGAATTTTTCTTCTTAACGATTTGATATATAAAATATCAATTTCTATTTATACTATAATACTTTTTTAATCTTAAAAGATTTTTTCTTAATCTAATAGAATAGGTTTATTCATTGACAATATTATAGTCTGAGGGAGCATTATAGCAAAACTATAGTAATTTTACTTTTGAAATGATATAATATATATGATATGTAAATAACTATTTATTTAGGAGGATTAATATTAATCTAAGACAAAAAATAGAAAATTATATACCTTTTAATGAACAAGAAGAAAGAGATAAAGAACAATTTTTAAAATTTATTGATACATTTGACGATGTATTAACTAGGGATAATGTTTTTGGGCATTTTTCAGCATCCGCTTTTGTAGTAAACAAAGAAAAAAATAAAATGGTAGTTGTTTATCATATAATTAACGATGGTTGGATTTATCCAGGAGGGCACGCTGATGGTGAAGAGGATCTTTTATCAGTTGCAGTTCGTGAAGTTGAAGAAGAAACAGGATTAAAAGTAAAAGTTTTAGATGAAAATATATATTCAATTCAATCTGCACCTGTAAAAGGTCACATAAAACATGGAAAATATGTTTCAGCTCATCTTCATTTAGATGTTTTGTATATTATGGAAGCTGATGATAAAATACCGTTAATATATAAAGAAGATGAATCAAAAGGTGTAAAATGGATTTCATTTGAAGAAGCAGAAGATAAAACAATGTGTGATTTTATAAGACCAATTCATAAAAAACTGATAAAAAAATTAAATAAAAAAGAAAGATGACAAAAAGCATTAATGTTCATAATCATCTTTTTCTTTTATTTTTTTCACTATTTCAAATATAATTAATTTTTAATTAATCATCTTGTAACATTAATTATTCCTCTTTTTCTAAAAATTATTTCTTTGTAATTACGTACAAAAAAAATCAATCATTTCTGATTGACTTAATCATTAACGTCACATTGGTGCGACGATTTTATCTAATGGAGCCCTTATGGTTCTGGTAAAACAACCATTAAAAGCAACAATTTAAAGGTAGTAACAACTGCTAACTAAAATTAGTATAACATGATTTTAGTAAAATTAACCAACATTTTAATATTTTAAGTAAATAAAATGATATAATAGGAACTGAAAGACAAATAGTAATTTATTGATTAGATTTGCTATTTAGAAATATGTCGTAATAACTAAGGTATTTTAAAATAATTTTTTTTGGTATATAATAAATAACTGAATTATGGGAGGATTTTATGGGAAGAGTTTTTAAAGAAGATATATATATATATTAGGATTATTAAATATTTATACAGCAAGTAATGGATCACTGCTAACTGTATCATATGAAAAATTAAATAAATATTATGAAGTTGTTGAACAAAATCTAGAAGACAGGAATTCAAAAGCTAATTGTTCAAAAACTGTTATTTTTTCAGAGGAGTTGAATTATTATATTAGTTCACGTGGGATTGATAATGAACTGTATTTTACTTTAAATAATGAATCTACGGTTTTAAGAACAATACTACTTAGAAAAGGTTTACTTCCTATTGATGTGTTATGTGCATCTATGCAAGATAATGCATTAGAATGTTTAGGGTTACAACTTAAAGAAGGACATATTTGTAGAAAAGAAAAATATCATATTGGAATAGTCAGTAGTACTGCATTTATGAGACAATTTATTGATAAGCTTAAAAGTGGAGAATTAAAAATAGAAACTTGTCCTCAAGTAGAAGTTGAATCTGGATTCACTAAGGAATATATTATAGAACAATTAGAATCTTATCAAAGATTACTGGATTCTGAAATAATAGAAGAAACAACAAAAGAAAAACAAGAGCCAGTAAAAAAATTAGTTTCAAATAATATTGTGTAATGCTTCAATAACGCAAAATAATAAATTACAATTTAGTAATTAGTTAGAAAAATAGTAATTTGATAAAATGTTAAAACTCTTTGACAAACTTCCAAAAAACTTATGTAGATATGTTAAATGCTAATAGTATATAATTTTTGTGAAAGGAGAAAAAGAATGAATTTAGGAGATAAAATTTTACAATTAAGAAAGAAAAATGGACTTTCGCAAGAACAATTAGGTGAAAAAGTAGATGTTACAAGACAAACTATTTCTAATTGGGAATTAGGTGAAACAACACCTAATCCAGAGCAATTAAAAAAAATGTCAAAAGCATTTAATGTTAGTGTTGATGAAATCTTGGATAATGATTCAAAGGAGTTTTTAATGAACAAAATAAGTAATACAGAACGACTAGCAGGAATAATAATCAAAATATTAAAAGTAATAGGATTTGTATTCATTGGATATATTATATTTATGATAATTGCAGTAATTGGACTAGGAACTTATACAGTTGTTAAAAAAGATAATGCTAATGTGGAAAGTAGTGCGACAACATTATGTTCTATTGATAATAAAAAGTATCAAATAGAATTTGGAACAAACAATTATTTTAAATGTAATAATTGTTCTAAAAAAATGTCAGATGAAATAAATGAGATTGTAGATTTTAACAATATTGACAATTCAATGATAAATATAGAAAATTATTTTAAAAATAATAATGGAACTTGTGAATAATTACAAATTACAATTTATCGTTATGTTAAAAAGCATTGCTTGCGGCAACGGGTATTTTTATAATAAACTGAATTTGATGAAAGGAGAAAGTGTATTATGTTAAAAGATAATTTAAAAATATTAAGAAAAAATAAAGGACTTTCACAAGAAGAATTAAGCATCAAATTACATGTTGTTAGACAAACAGTTTCAAAATGGGAATCAGGTTTATCTGTACCAGATGCTGAAATGTTAATGACTATATCAGAAATATTAGAAACACCCGTTAGTGAAATTCTAGGTGAAAGTATAGAAGAAAAAGAAAAAAATGATTTAAAAGTAATATCAGAAAAGTTAGAAGTCATTAATGAACAATTAGCAATGAAACAAAAGCAAAAAAGAAAAATGTTAGTTAATACATTAATAGTTGCTGATGTATGTTTAATAATATTATTTATCTTATTAGCAATATTAGAAAGTCCATATCAATCATGGGATTATAGTGATCCAGAGTGGTCAGTAATTGGAACTTTATGGCATTCGTTTGAATGGGTATATTTCAAAGTAGCTCCACTTATGGTTATTGTTATAACAGCAATACTTGGAATAATATTTGTTAAAAGAAATAAATAATAAATAATAAATTACAATTTATCGTTGAGATCAACTTTAATAGTTGATCTTTTTTACTTTTTATAAATAGGATGATTTCATATATAAATATTAGTATATGTGAAAAAGCAGGATAAGAAACTTGTGCAACTATACTAAACTTTTCCTTATTTCATAAGGGCTTAGTGTTACACAAGACTGATTTCGTACTTACGAAATTCAACCTACTTTGTAGGTTGATATTAGGATGATATGAAAGTTAAGCCTTATAAAATAAGAGTTTTAATATTTATAACATCATCCTATTTGGGTATTTTTTGTAAAATTTATAGGATGATTAAAGACTAACATAATTTTGGCTATGTTAGTCTTTCTTTTTCTAATTTATCAAATAGTTTCTTATAAATTTCTTTTTCATCTTTATCTTTAAACATAGATAAGTCTAAAGTAATAACACCTAATTTAAAATTATCTTTTTTTCTCTTATCTCCAATACCAATTAATCTAATTATTTTTTCAGCATCGTTATTTTGAATATAATTAAATCTTTTTTCTTTTTCATCAATCTCACTTATATAATAGTTTAATTTATAATCTCCAACATATTTTTCTAATCTTTTAAAATAATTTTCTGCTTCTTTCATAGTTTTAAGTTCATGATTTAGTTTTAGTGGTATTCCATATTCATCTTCATACATATATACATTATAAGGTGTATTAAATTTATAGTGATTATATATCATATCCTCTAAATAATTTTTTCTAAATTCAATATTAGTTATTTCAAATTTATTGTTTTTCTTTTCAATAGTTATATTATCAATATATTTACCAATTAGTTTTTCCTAATACTTTTTCTTTATTATAGATATTAGCAATTGCTTGATGACTTTTACCTTCTAAATACAAATCAAATATTCTAACTATTATATCTTTAGTTAGTGGATCAGGTACTAACTTTTTATTTTTTCTTTTAAAACCTAATCCAGTTCTATTAGGAATATGACCGTTTTTAATTGCACCTGCCATACCAAATTTAGTTCTTTCAGAACATTTTTCAATTTCATTTTGAGAAACACTGGTCATTATTCTCATAACCATACGACCATTGGATGTAGTAGTGTTTGATTCATCAGCCATACAATCTATATCACATTCATAGTCATTAACAAATTTCATTAATTTTTCAATGTCATATACAGAACGAGTTAATCTGTCTAGTTTTAAAGCAACAATAACATTAATATTACCTTTTTTAACATCTTCTATCATTTCTTGGTAAGCAGGTCTTTTATCATTTTTAGCACTTATTCCTGCATCTTGATATATTTTATAAATATTATATCTTCTAAAATTACAAAATTCTTTTAGTCTTTCTTCTTGTTCTCCCAAACTAAATCCTTCTCTCACTTGGTCAAAAGTAGAAACTCTAATATATATACCAGCACTTTTGATTTTTTCATCCATATTTGTATCAACTCCTTTTCTAATAAAAAAAGAAGCTAAAAACACTAGTTTAAACTAATATCTTTAACTTCCTATAAAATTCAATATAATATTTTGTTTGCTTTTTCATGTAGTACCTCACTTTCTAATAAAAGACTGGATACTGCTTCCTTTATTGGTTTTATATCGTATCATTTATTTTTAGTTTGTCAAATCATATTAGTTCATTTTTAAGTATTGTTCTAAATCTTTAAACTTAATTTTGTTATTATAACCATTTATAAAGACATTTTCACTATCTTCAAATATTAAGTAGTCATTGTCTTTAACTTTCAAAATATGGGGTTTTACATAGGCTATATTAGTATTTTTAAGATTTATAATATATCCATTAGTAAAGGAATATTCCACATAAGCAAACTTACATATCATTTCAACCTTTCTTTTTAATTCTTCACTTATTACAAGTTTTTTAGTTTCTATTGTCATAACTCAATCACTTTCCTTTCTTAAATAACAAAAAAACTAACTATTTCTAGTTAGCATTTATTACTTAAACTCGAAAAGTTCGAGTTTCCTATCAATCTGGAGCAA
>ERZ1673738.1226-NODE-1226-length-40087-cov-5.582134_pt1 | contig 40087 bp, 40 predicted proteins | sample MGYA00580198_ERZ1673738 | MGnify/ENA primary metagenome ERZ1673738 (study PRJEB41218, sample SAMN15661784) | gut metagenome | host: Homo sapiens | place: Canada: London | collected 2015-08-20/2019-03-30 | study: EMG produced TPA metagenomics assembly of...
TTCTCATGCTGTGCTATATCCTCCCGGCTCCACCCTTTTTCGCGTAAGTATGGCCGGGGAAAAGGTAAAACCAGAATGAGATGAATATGCGGGTATCTTTCCTTGAGATGGATGATCACTTCGGCTGCGAGGGAATCAAAGCCTCTTGCGCCGCCTGTACCAAAAAATCGGTAGCCGTTTTGTATCAGGATTTCCACCTCTTTTTGAGTTTTCAGGAACAGAGCTTGATAGGGTTCTCTGAGCTCCCGATGTCCTGTAAAGCATGCGGTTTCCTTTTTGCTCAGCATATAATGACCTCCTTTTCATAGGTTATTATATGCTATAAATAGGTAAAATGGCAAGAAAAAAGACCTCTGCGGCGCAGAGGTCAAAAATCCAGCAGGTCCTTTGGAGGCACTTCCAAGGCCTCCGCGATGCGAAACAGCATTTTCAGAGAAATCGGTTTATACATTTTGCTCTCGATGGTTCCTATATTTGAGGTGCTTGTACCCACCAATTCCGCTAATTGTTCCTGTGTATAGGGAGGGTTATGTGCTTTTCGATAGTATGCGATTTTTAACCCCAGCATTCGAAACTCATGCTCAAACTCATTCAAAAGACCACCTCGTTTCTGCTTACCATTCTACCTGTTTGAGCATGATTTTAGTATTTTCAGAAAAGAGGTATATACCACTGTACAGAAGGTAAATATTTGCTTTTAAGAGTGATAAGATTCCCTTTTCGGAGAAAAGCTCCTGTCGTTTGCCGCGCGTTTCCTTTTTCACTGCCGGCGTTTCATGCACTGAGCGGAATTGCGGGCCGGACGGTTTTCCCTGCCTGAACCATGAAAACGTGCCGCTCCCGTTTTTTGCACGCCAATTCCTCCATATGCCCTTGCCGCCCCGCCCTGTCCCGTGGTATGCTGAGAGCAAGCGGGCGCGGATGTTTCGCGCCTGCGGCATGGATTCGGGGAACAAAAAGGGAGGAGCAAGTCTATGAGACTGTATCTGAACGTGCCGTACGGCGAAAAGGAGGAAGCGAAGGCGCTGGGAGCCAAATGGGATCCCAGGGTGAAAAAGTGGTATACAGACAGCGATCCCGATCACTACGTGCGCTTTGCAAAATGGATTCTGCGGGAGACCGACGACGCGCTGATTGCGACGGAGTACCTGCACATCATTGAGGGAGTCCGGCCCTGTTGGAAATGCGGCCGTCCCACGCGGGTGGTCGGACTCGGCTTCGGGGAATTCATCCACATCTTCGGGGAACCCGACGATCCGCAGTACGAGTTTATAGAGGATTATCTCGATCCCGGACAGGAGGTGCACCTCGCGTGGGCACAGGAGGAGGAGATCCCCCCGCGCCTTCTGCGGTATCTGAAGGAGCACTACTCCGTGCGGACGGGATACTCCAAAACCGTGGGCGAAAGCTGCTTTGCGAACCACTGTGATTCCTGCGGAGCGATGCAGGGGAACTGGTTCCTGTTCGGAGAACCGGACAGCCCGCTGTCCTCCGAGGCCGAGGGGAACGAGCTGGTCGAGAGAATGCGCGGACTTAAAATCTATGCCATCCCGATCGAGGACAACCTCCAGCTGAACTGGGACGTAGGCTTCTGCTCCAACGACTACGCTTACCTGAAATACGGCCGCTATGAGGAGCTGATCCTCTCGACCGACCCGGACAACGAGTACATTACCTATGAGGAGCTGTACCGGGAAGAGGGCAGAGGCGGCCGGTGAGCAGCATGAGGCCGGTGAGCGCCATGAGGACGGCGGACACCGGCCCGGGCGCGCTGCGGCGGGGTCCCTCAGTCCCCTTTGCGCGCTCTCTCAAACTCTTCCCTTAAAATGGAATAGGTCCGGATGTCGAGCCATTCTCCCGCCGCGGATTTAAAGTAGGCGCGCGCGGTTCCCTCAAGCGTGAGGCCGCACTTCTGCGCGACGCGGCCGGAGGCGGGATTTTTCACGGCGTGGGAAATGGCGACACGGTTCACACCGACCTCGTCAAACAGGAAGGCGATGACGGCGGACGCGGCCTCCGTCATCAGGCCCTGTCCTCAGAAGGCGCGGCCGAGGCAGTAGCCGAGCTCCGCCCATTCGCTGCGCTCGCTGACGCGCACGACGGCAATGCTGCCGATCGGCACGCCGTCGAGTGTGATAACCCAGTTATAGTGCGAGGGGGAGGAGTAGGCCTTTGTCCAGTCCGCGAGGAGCTGCGCCGTCGCCTCGGGCGACACATGCGGCTCCCAGGTCAGGTAGCGCGTCACGTGCTCGTCGCTCGCCCAGTTGTCGAACATGGCCTGTGCGTCCGCGACGGTGAACCGCCGCAGCGTCAGCCGTTTCGTACGGATCTCCTGCGTGCCTTTGTGTGTCATGAAATTCCCTCCAATCTGTATTTGCCTCATGGTAGCACCTCCCCGGCGCGTTGTCAATTTTTTGCTTGTCGGACGATTTGCGCCGTGGTATGCTGATAGTAGAATCTCAGCGGCTCCGCGCCCAGGAAAAACGACGCGGAGGGAAAAATACGGACCATGAGGAGGAGAGGGCATGTCCGAAAGAACCAATCCGCGCGGAAATCCCGCGCCGCAGTCCGACCCGGTGACCGAAAGCCCATCGATGAAGAACGTATACGCTCCGCCGGAGTATTTCGCTCGGCAGCGGCATCCCGCGGAGGAAAAGCTGTTGACAACGAGCGCGTATGCCCCGCCGGAGTATTTTGCGGAGCGGAACACGGAGCCCCAGTTCGATCCGTGGGAGGAGCGGCGGATGACGGAGGTATACGCACCGCCGGAACTGATGCGGCCCGCGATGGACGCACGGCAGGATCCGTCCGCGCAGCGCCTCTATCCGCAGCGGTACGAGGAAAACCGGCCTGATCCAGATCCGCGGGTTTCCGATGGGGAACCGTGCTTTGCCCCCGTCTACGCGGCTCCGCCCGTACCGGGGCCGGATGAGCCGCGGACAGCTCCCGTCTACGCGGCCCCGCCCGTACCGGGGCCGGATGAGCCGCGGACAGCCCCCGTCTACGCGGCCCCGCCCGTACCGGGGCCGAATGAGCCGCGCAGAACGCCTGTCCCGGCGGCTCCGTCTCCGTCCAAGCCGAAAAAAGGGCTGTTCGAGCGCCTGTTCGGAAGGAGGAAAAAGCCGTGAGCGCCGTGTACCGGCTGCGGTCCTGCGTGTGGGAAATCACCCTCGCGTGCTGCTTTTCGTGCAAATACTGCGGCTCGAAAGGGGGCCGGGCGCGGGAAAACGAGCTCACGACGGCCGAATGCCTTGACGTTGCGGAGCAGCTTGCCGCGCTCGGCTGCCGGCGGGTGTCGCTCATCGGCGGGGAGGTTTTCCTGCGTCCCGACTGGGAGACGATCGTCCGTGCGCTGACGGGACGCGGGGTCAGGGTGGCCGTCATTACGAACGGCTTCCGCTTTGCGCCGGAGTTTGTCGGCAGGCTGCGGGACGCGGCGGTCGAGTCGGTCGCCGTGTCGATCGACGGGCCGCGGGAGATGCATGACGAATACCGCCAGCGGGGAAGCTTTGACCGCGCCCTTGCCGCGGTGGACGCGCTCGCCGCCGGAGGAATTCCCGTTTCCGTCATCACGACGCTGCACAGCCGCAGTGCGCCTCTGCTCGGCGAGCTCTACGCCGTCCTGCGCGAAAAGCCGATCTTTGCGTGGCAGATTCAGGCGTGCTCGCCGATGGGCAACGCGGCCTCCGGAATTGAATGGCGGTTTGATTTCGGGAAAGTGATCCGCTTCGTCGAGGACTGTCTGCGCGACGCGCCCTTCCTCGTGGGGATTGCCGACAACATCGGCTACTTTACGCCGGGAGAAGGCTCTCTGCGCGGCAACCCCAGCGGGCGCGCCTTCTTCGGAGGATGTCAGGCGGGGCTGACGGCAATCGGCATCGACAGCGTCGGCAACGTGCGCGGCTGCGAATCCATGTATGACGATCGCTTCAACGAGGGAAACCTGCGCGAGAAACGCCTCGCCGACATCTGGAACGACCCGAACGCCTTTGCCTATAACCGCCGCTTTACCCCGGAGCGCCTCACCGGCCCGTGCGCGTCCTGCCCGTACGGGAGCGTCTGCGCAGGCGGCTGCCGGTCGTACAATTATTTCACGCACGGAAAGCTTTACGAGTCCCCGGCCTGCGCGCGGGGCGTGGGGGTGCAATGACCGCTTCACCGCGAAAGCGCCGGAACGCACGGAGCCCGCTGGAGAAAGAAACGCGAAAACACGGCGCGGCAGGCTGGAAGGACAGCCCGCCGCGCCGCTTCCGTTTTCCCCGGAAACAACAAAGTCCCGCCCGGACAGGCTCTCTGTACGGAGGGGCAGCCCTGAAAGGAGAACCCTGCATGCACATGAAACAGGAATGGATTGAAAAAATTTACGCGGGCTGGCTCGCGAAGATCGTCGGCATCCGCCTCGGCGCGCCGGTGGAGAGCTGGACGTACGAGAAGATCAAGGCCGTCTACGGCGCGCTGTCCGGCTATCCGACCCAGTACCGCCGGTTTGCGGCGGACGACGACAGCAACGGCCCGCTGTTTTTCCTGCGGGCGCTCGAGGACTGCGGCAAGCCCGCGCAGGAGATGACGGCCGACGACGTGGCCGAGGCGCTGCTCAACTACGCCCCGTTCGAACACGGCTTTTTCTGGTGGGGCGGCTACGGCGTTTCGACGGAGCACACGGCCTACCTGAATCTGCGCGCCGGGATCCCGGCTCCGCGCTCCGGCAGCATTGAACAGAACGGCAGCACCATCGCGGAGCAGATCGGCGGACAGATTTTCATTGACACATGGGGGCTTGTCGCGCCCGGCAACCCGGCGCTTGCCGCCCGGCTCGCGGAGAAGGCCGCGAGCGTCACCCACGGCGGGGAGGGCGTGCTCGGCGGCGTGTTTATCGCGTCGTGCATCAGCGCGGCGTTTGAGGAGAGCGACATCCGCCGCATCCTCGAGACGGGCCTTTCCTTCCTGCCTCCGGAAAGCCGGTACGCCCGTCTGGTGCGCGAGGTCATAGCCTTCCACGACGCACATCCGGACGACTGGGAATCGTGCTTCGAGTGGATCCGCGCCAACCACGGCTACGACAAATACCCCGGCGTGTGCCACATCCTGCCGAATACGGCGGTGATGATCCTCGCCCTGCTCTACGGAAACGGCGACTTCTCCGACACGCTGACCATCTGCTGCCGCTGCGGCTGGGACACCGACTGCAACGTCGGCAACGTCGCGACGATCATGGGGGTGCGCGGAGGCCTCGCGGCCATCGGCGACGAGTGGCGGCAGCCGATCAACGATTTCCTCGCGTGCTCGAGCGTCGTCGGCTCGCTGAATCTGCAGGATCTCCCGTTTGGGGCGCTGTACATCGCGCGGCTCGCGTGGGCCGTGGCCGGGGAGGAGCTGCCGGAGCCGTACCGTTCCGCCCTGCGGAACGCGCCGGACAGCTGCCACTTTGAGTTCCCCGGATCGACGCACGCCATTGAGGCCCGTTTGGAGCGCACCGACCCGCTCACCCATCCCACGACGGAGGTGTTCCTGCGCAACACGGACGAGACGGCCTTCACCGGGCGGCGGAGCCTGCTTGTGAGCGTCAAGCCTGTCTCGGAGGGCGAGCGCGTCCTTGTGTACAAGCGGACGTATCTGCGGCCGGACGAGTTCCACGACGACCGCTACCAGCCCGCTTTTTCGCCGCTGCTCTATCCCGGCCAGACGCTCCGTGCCGCCGTGCGTCTGCCGGAGGACGCCGTGCCGTGCGCCGCCTGTCTCTATGTCCGCGACGCGCGCTCGGGAGCGCTCCGCACCGGTCCCGCCGTAACGCTTGAGCCGGGAAAATGGACGGCTCTCTCTTACGACATTCCCGCGATGGACGGGGCGCTGCTTGACGAGATGGGCGCGGCCTTCGATCCGGCCGTGCGCTCCGATCCGTTCTGCGCCTTCCTTGACGATCTGTACGCGTGCGGCAAGCCGTCGTACACGGTGGACTTTTCCCGGGAAACGATGGAGGTCTGGACGGCCCTGCATCAGGAGGTCAGCCAGTTCACCTTCCTGAAGGGGCGCTTCTGCCTGACGGACGGGGCGGCCGATCTCTCCTGCGCCGACTTCGGCGAAGCGTACACGGGCCGGTACGACTGGGACGACTACGAGACGGAATTCCTGATCGAGCCTCTCATGGGGGAGGAGCAGTTTGCCTGCGTGCGCGTGCAGGGCGGCGTACGGTCGTACTTTGCCGGATTCTCGCACGGAAAGCTTGTGCTGCTGAAAAACACGCGCCGCGGCCTTGCCGGGCTTGCTGCCGCGCCGTTTGAGGCGAAGGCCGGGAAACCTGTCGCACTGCGCGTCACGGCGAACGGGAACCGGCTGACGGCGCAGGCGGGAGATACCCGGATCGATGCCGTGGACGGCGACCGGCCTTACCTGCGCGGCGGCGTCGGTCTGGCGGTGCGCGGCGGAAGCCGCCTGCGCTGCCGGAGGATTGCGGTGCGGGGAACCCGCTGATTTTCCCGCGCGGCCCTGCTTTCGGCGGGCGCACCGGCTTCCCGCCGCGGCAGCGGCGCGCTGAAAGACGGCTTTGCTGCAAGAGTTCGCCGCAACGGGCTGCTGCAAGGGTCTGCTGTCAGAGTCCGTTGCAAGGGTTTGCTGCAACGGTTCGACGCAAAAGAAAACCGCGGCACCATCCTGTAAAAAGAAAACCCGACAATGAAAATCGACCTCAAAAGGAGCGGCTGTGCTCTCCTCTTGAGGTCGATTTTTGTGCATGGTTTGGGGGCGGTTCTTTTTTGGCAGCCCATTGACAGGGCGCCGGTCCCGTAAAGCGCCAAAGGGCAGACAGGAACGTTTCGCCCGCCCTTTCCAAGATCGGCGTCGGAAGGCGGACTGAACCAGTGTCAGAAGTTGGGCTGAATCGGCGTCAGAAGGCGGACTGAATCAGTGTCAGAAGCCGGGCTTTTCCATCAGATAAGCGACGCCGACGGCGCCGGGGCCGGAATATACGCCGATCACGGCTCCCAGCTCGTGGTGATCGTACGCCGTCATGCCGGTTTCGGACTCCAGGCGGCGGACAAACGAGGCGAGCAGATCGGGGCACTGGGCGGAGGTGACGCTGGGAGTGTAGGCGCGATCCCATTCGGCGTCCATCATCTTGGCCATGAAATCGTAGGCGGCCTGATTGCCGCGCACCTTCTTCTCGATCTCAATTTTTCCGTCCTGAATGCGCAGGATGGGCTTGACGTGCAGCAGCGAGCCGACGACGGCGGCGGTCATCGGAATGCGCCCGCCCTTCTGGGCGAATTTGAGCGTCTCCAGCGCGATGCGCAGGATAACGCGGCGCTTGAGCTCCTCGATGCGCGCGGCAATCTCCGCGCCGGAGCAGCCCTCGTCGCGCATGCGCACGGCCTCCCGCACCAGAGGCCACAGGCCGAAGGAGCCGGTGCCGGAATCAATCACATAAATTTTGCGGTGGGGGAAGGTGTTGCGCGCGATGCAGGCCGACTGGTACGTCCCGCTCAGGCGGTGCGTGAGGAAGAGGCCGACGATCTCGTCGTCCTTGTCCGCGAGCGCCTCGCGGAACACGTCCATGAACACGCCGGAGCTGACCTGGCTCGTTGTGGGGAGCTCGCGGCACACGGCCAGACGCGCGAAGAATTCCGCGGGAAGGAGATCCACGCCGTCGCGGTATTCCTCCTCGTCGAAGCGGACCGTCAGCGGCACGACGGTGACGCCGAGGCGCGCGGCCTCCTCCTGGGGGATATCGGAAGTGCTGTCGACTATAATCTTTACCATGCGTTTGCCTCTCCACTTCGCGGGCGCAGCTCGGGCGTGCCGTCCGGAAGAGCGTCCGGCGCTGTTTCGCGCCCCTCTCCGCGGGACAATCGTCCGATCCTCGCCGTATATGGTTTTTAATACTACATGCACACCATTATAGCATCCCCTGTTGTGTTTGTCCAGAGAAGAAGGGGGAAGGAAGGAACCGTCAAAAAATTTTTACAAAATTTACCGAAGCCCGGAAAAACGGCGGCGTTTCCCCGGCAGTCCGGCAAAATTTTCATGAATAATTCACCACTTGAGCAGGCGGATCCCGTATAATAACAAAATAGGGAAATCAGCGGCGCGAGCGGGGACCCGCGCCTGAAATATGAGAGGAGAATGTCCTATGGCATCCGGGAAAATCCTGGTCGTCGACGACGACAGAAACATTTGCGAACTGCTTCGCCTGTACATCGAAAAGGAGGGCTTTACGGTTGTCATTGCCAACGACGGCCGTCAGGCGCTGGAGGTTTTTGAATCGGACAAGCCCGATCTGATCATGCTCGATATCATGCTGCCTGAGCTGGACGGCTGGCAGGTCTGCCGCGAGATCCGCAAGAAGTCGCAGTGCCCGATCATCATGCTCACCGCGAAGGGAGAGGTGTTCGACAAGGTGCTCGGCCTCGAGCTCGGCGCGGACGACTACGTGGTCAAGCCGTTCGAGGCCAAGGAGGTCGTGGCGCGGATCAAGGCTGTGCTGCGCCGCTTCGGCAAAAACGGGGAAGACCTCGTCAAGGAGGTCCACTACGACAAGCTCTCCATCAACCTCACAAACTATGAACTCAAGGTCAACGGCAAGGTGGTCGACACGCCTCCCAAGGAGATGGAGCTCATCTATCATCTGGCCAGCAATCCCAACCGCGTGTTCACGCGCGATCAGCTTCTTGACGAGGTCTGGGGTTTCGATTATTACGGCGACAGCCGCACGGTCGACGTGCACGTCAAGCGCCTGCGCGAGAAGCTCGAGGGCGTTTCCGACAAATGGGCCCTCAAGACGGTGTGGGGCGTCGGGTACAAGTTTGAAGTGAAGGAATAAACATGCAGAAGTCGCTGTTTCGAAAATACCTGAAAATTACCTCCTTCACCATCCTGCTGAGCTTTTTCCTGCTCGGCCTTGTGATGCTCGCGTTTTCCACGAGCAACTGGCAGGAGGAAAAGCAGCGCCTGCTCGAGCGCAACGCGGACAGCGTTTCCTCCATCGCCGCGGAGAGCATGATTAAGGTGTCCGACGGACAGTATGTGATCACGCGCGAGCAGGGGGACAAGCTGCAGACTTTTATGACGGCCTTTGCCGAAAACATTGATTCCGACATCTTCATCACCGATCTCTCCGGCTCGGTGATCGCTTCCGCGTACGGCTCCGGCCTGACCCCGGAAACCTCCGACATCAGTCCGGAGCTCGTCGCCCGCGCCGTCAATAACCAGTACATCGGCCAGACTACGATGGACGGCATGTACAACACCTCCTGCTACGTCGTCGGCGTGCCGATCACGTATTCGCCGGAGGACGGCGATCCGGTGAACGTCGGCGCGGTGTTTGCCTCCTGCAGCTTCCGCTCCTTCTCCGACTACCGCGCAAACCTTATGCAGATGTTCCTGCTCGCGGCGGTGGCGGCCTTCATGGTGTCGTTCTGCATCGTGTGGCTGTATTCGTACAGCCTTGTGCGTCCGCTGCGCGATATGGCGTCCGCGGCGCGCAGCTTCGGAGACGGAAACTTCTCCCGCCGCGTGCCCATCACCGGAGACGACGAGATCGGCCAGCTTGCCATCGCGTTCAACAACATGGCCAGCTCCCTCGCCACGAGCGAGAGCGTGCGCCGCAATTTTATCGCCAACGTTTCCCACGAGCTGAAAACGCCGATGACGACCATCGCGGGTTTCATCGACGGCATCCTCGACGGAACCATCCCGCAGGAGAAGCAGCGCTACTATCTGCAGATTGTCTCCGACGAGGTCAAGCGCCTGTCGCGCCTTGTGCGCACGATGCTCGATCTCTCGCAGATCGACAGCGGCGAGCTTCATCTGCGCCCGGCGCGCTTCGACATCACGCAGACCATCTTTTCCGCCCTGCTCTCGTTTGAGCGGCCCATTGAGGAAAAGCGTCTGGAGATCCGCGGCCTGGAGGACGCCGAAAGCCTGTTTGTCGACGGAGATCCCGATATGATCCATCAGGTAATGTACAACCTGATTGAGAACGCCGTCAAGTTTACCAACGAGGGCGGCTACATCCAGATCGGCGTCATCGACTGCGAGAACCGCACCGTTGTGCGCGTGCGCAACAGCGGCCCCGGCATTCCCGCGGACGAGGTTTCCCTGATCTTCGACCGCTTCTATAAAACGGACAAATCCCGCAGCAAGGACAAAACCGGTATGGGCCTCGGCCTGTACATCGTGCGGACGATCATCCGCCTCCACGGCGGAGAGATCACCGCCAGCAGCGTGGAGAACGAATACTGCCAGTTTGAATTCTGGCTTCCGAAGCTCAACGAAAACCAGCTGGCCGCCCGCGACGCGGCCGGAAAAGACCAGAAGAATTGAGGAGAACGCGATGGATCAAGAAAGAAAATGGGAGGAGGCCGCCGCAGCCCCGGAGAGCGTGCAGGAACCCGTTCCGGCTCCGGACGCGGAGGAGCCTGCCGCGGAGGCGGCCCCGGAGAGCGTGCAGGAGCCCGCTTCGGTTCCGGACGCGGAAGAGCCTGCCGCGGAGGCGGCCCCGGAGAGCGTGCAGGAACCCGCTTCGGAAAGCGCCGGTCACAGTCCGGACGGCTCTCTGAACCGCGAGGGGGAGAGCTTTTCCCCTCCGGGAGACGCGTGGGAGGAAGCCCGCGCCGTGCAGCAGGAGCCGCAGGCCGGAGACGGCGAGCCGTCTGATTCCGCCGCTTTCCCGCAGACAGCAGCGCAGGAGGATGAGTGGGGCACGCCCCCGCCCGCGCCCGTACAGGACCGGGAGCCGTTTTCCGCCGCGGGGCAGGGGGACGGCGCTCCGCATGCGCAGGCATGGCAGACGCCCGGGACCTATCCGCAGGGAAACCCGTATGCCCAGCCGTACGGTTCGTACCGGCAGCCGGGGACGTATCCTCCCGGTTATCCGCCGCAGGGAACGGGAACGTACCCGCCGCCGTATCCTCCGCAGGGCGCGGGAGCATACCCGCCTCCTCCGTATCCGCCGCAGAGCGCGTACGGCCGGCCGTATCCCGGAGCGGGCTCCTGCCCGCCTCCCGCGCAGCCCGGCTCTTACGGCGCTCCCTGCGCGGGGCAGCCTCATCCGTGGCAGCAGCCGGGCTTCGGGACTGTGCCGCCGTCTGCTTCCTACGGACAGTTCAACGCTGCCGTACCGCCGAAGCCGCCGCGCGGAAAATCACGCCCCGGCGTGCGCGTGTTCCTCGTGCTGCTCGGTGTGCTGGTGCTGGCTTCGCTTGTGGGGATCGGCGCGACAATTGTCGATCGCTCGCTGGCAGGCATGAACACGAACGATTTCCCGGCCGATTCGTTTGACGGCTGGGAGCAGACCCCGTATTTCCCGACGATTCCCTCCGACCCGGATGGGGACGGCGGAGACGGCGGGGACAGCGGCGTACAGGAGGAGCCGATCGTGCCCGGCGATCTGCCGGACCTGATCTACGCGCAGGAGGGGATTACCATTCAGCCGAAGCCGGAGGGCGACCCGCTCAGCGCCGTGGAACTTTACGATCGCAGCGTGGATTCCGTTGTCGGCGTGACGGCGCAGTACGACGGCGAGACGAGCCTCGGCTCCGGCATTGTGCTCACACAGGACGGCTACATCGTGACGAACGCCCATGTGGTGCTCAACACGAGCGAGAGCATTGTGACGGTCAAGCTGCACGACGGCACGGAGTACCCGGCTATCGTCATCGGCTATGAGGAGGATTCCGATCTGGCGGTGCTGCGCGTGGAGGCGCAGGGGCTCCAGCCGGCGGAGTTCGGCGACGCTTCGGAGCTGAAGGTCGGCGAGGAGGTCTTTGCCATCGGCAATCCCGGCGGCGACCGCTACGGCGGCACCCTGACGGGCGGCTACGTTTCGGGCCTCAACCGCGAGCTGGAAAAGAGCGCGGCAAACGGACTGACCTACATCCAGACGGATGCGGCGATCAATCCCGGCAACTCGGGCGGCGCGCTCTTCAACGCTTACGGCCAGGTGGTCGGCATCAACTCGAACAAGGTGGTTTCCACCTCCTATGAGGGAATCGGTTTCGCGATCCCGATCAGCGAGGTGTCGAACATCATCGGCGATCTCATGACGAAGGGCTACGTCTCCGGACGCGGCAGGCTCGGCATTACGGCCCGCACGGTGACAGAGCTGCAGGCCGAAGCCTCCGGCATTCCCACCGGCGTTCTGATTGTCTCGGTGGATGACGACAGCCCGCTCAAGGGAATTGCCTTTGCGGGCGATATCATCACGGAGGCGGCCGGCGAGAAGATTTCCTCTCTCGAGGATCTGTACGCCGTTCTGCGCACGCACGGCGGCGGCGAGAGCATCACTGTGACGATCTACAGCGCCGGTACGGCGGACACCAAGAGCAGCGAGGAGCAGTACACCATTGTTCTCCTGGAGGACAGAGGCGAGACGCAGGCGGGATAATCAGTCAGACACAGCGTCAGCGGCGGGAGACCGCCCGGACGCTTTTCCGGACAGCGGGCGCTTTTCGGGCAGCCGGATTCCGGTTTTGCCCGGATGGATCCGGGAACTCCGGGAGGACGCCTGCCGCCGGCAGAAAGAAAGGAATGGGTAGAAACACATGATTCGTATTGGTATTTTGGGCTATGGCAACCTGGGACGCGGCGTGGAGTGCGCCGTGCGGCAGAATGGCGATATGGAGCTGGCCGCTGTCTTTACGCGGCGCGATCCGTCCGGCGTGTCGATCCTTACGCCGGATGTGCCGGTGCTTTCGGCGGACGTCCTGCCGGAGTGGAAGGATCGTCTCGACGTGCTGATCCTCTGCGGCGGCAGCGCCACCGATCTGCCGGAGCAGACGCCGCGCTGCGCGTCCCTGTTCAACGTGGTGGACAGCTTCGACACGCACGCGAGGATTCCGGAGCATTTTGCCGCCGTCGACAAGGCCGCGAAGGAGTCCGGCCACACGGCTCTCATCTCCTGCGGCTGGGATCCGGGCCTGTTCTCCCTCAACCGCGTGTATGCGCACGCCGTGCTTCCGGACGGCGCGGGCTACACCTTCTGGGGCAAAGGCGTCAGCCAGGGCCATTCCGACGCCATCCGCCGCATTAAGGGCGTGAAGGACGCCCGCCAGTACACGATCCCGGTGGAGAGCGCTCTCGAGGCGGTCCGTGCCGGAAAGGCTCCCGAGCTTACCACCCGTGAAAAGCATACCCGCGAGTGCTTCGTCGTCGCCGAGGAGGGCGCGGATCTCGCCCGCATCGAGAACGAGATCAAGACCATGCCCAACTACTTTGCCGATTACGATACCACCGTTCATTTCATCTCCGAGGAGGAGCTTCTGCGCGACCATGCCGGGATTCCTCACGGCGGCTTCGTTCTCCGCAGCGGCAAGACCGGCTGGAACGGCGAGAACACGCATGTGATCGAGTACAGCCTCCGCCTGGATTCCAACCCGGAGTTCACCTCCTCCGTCATCATCGCTTATGCCCGTGCGGTCGCCCGTCTCGCCGCGCAGGGGCAGGCCGGCTGCAAGACCGTCTTTGACGTTCCTCCCGCCCTCCTCTGCCGCGAATCCGCGGACGAACTCCGTCACATGTTCCTGTAAGCAGGCAGGGCCTGTACGCACAAGCCCGGACAGGGCGGACGAAAGGGCGAAATGTTCTTTGGAACGGTTCGGGAATGGTTCGGCCGGTTTCCCGCAAGGCGGGAAGGCGGGCGGATCCCGGCCGGAACCCGCTCCCGGGAAACTGTCATTGATTTGATAAGGAGGCGTTCGGATGCTGGAATTCAAATTTGACACGCAGCTTCTCATCGAGGGAACCGGCCTCAATGAGGACGAGATCCACGACTACATCCTGCAGAACATCCCCGGCGACTGCCTGATCGCCGCGGGCGACGACGAACTGATTAAAATTCATTTCCACACAAACACCCCGTGGAAGGTGCTCGAATACTGTGCCTCCAAGGGCGAGATCTTCGACGTTGTCGTTGAGAATATGGAGCGTCAGGAGAACGGCCTGCAGGGCTGACGCGCTCGAAAAGCAATGCGCCTTTAAAAGGCATATGTCTCCGGCACACGTTGTTCCATGCAGAAAACAGGGGCTGGCGCAAAACAGCTCCGTCCAACAGGAACGCACAAAAAAACCGGCCTGAAAAGGAAGCGGAATCGCTCCTTTTCAGGCCGGTTTTTCGGTTGGTTTCTATTCCTTTGCGCAGCTTGGCGTCGGATTTCCTTTTACGGCCGTTTCCGCGGCGGTTTTCTTTTGCCGCCCGCGGTTTTCCCGGCGGGACGGTTACTTGCAGAAATGCTCGATGTAATTTTCAATGGACTGCCGCACGACCTCGATGGCGCGCTCGCGGCCGCTTTCGCTTTCCTCGTTCACCATGGTCTCCTTTCCCTCGAGCGCCTTGTAGACGGTGAAGAAGTGCTTCATCTCCTCGAAAATGTGGGAGGGAAGCTCGCTGATGTCGTGATACATATTGTAGGTCGGGTCGTCAAACGGGATGGAAATGATTTTCTCATCATGACGGCCGTTGTCGAGCATCGAGATCATGCCGATCGGGTAGGCGCGCACCAGCGTCATCGGGGCGACCGGCTCCGAGCACAGGAGCAGCACGTCCAGCGGATCGAGATCGTCGCCGTAGGTGCGGGGGATAAAGCCGTAGTTGGCCGGGTAATGGGTGGAGGTATACAGGATTCGATCGAGCTTGAGAAGGCCGGTTTCCTTGTCGAGCTCGTATTTGTTTTTGCTTCCCTTCGAGATCTCAATTACGCACATGTAGTCTTCCGGCCGGATACGCTTGGGGTCGATGTCGTGCCAGATGTTTGCCATTTCAGATTCTCTCCTTCCGGCGCGCCGGACACGCGCTTGTTGTTCCGTTTTCTATCAGTATACTCCCCTTCGCGGGACGGCGCAAGCATCGTTTGCAAACCGGAGAGGATCCGGCTTGTCCCGCGGAAAAGAAGGGCGCGGCGCAGGATCTCCCGCGCGCGGAAAGCGGACGGGCGGAAGCTCTATTTCGCCGCCGCGGTCTGAGGAGGAACGTCCTTGGTACCTCCCTGCCGCTTGAGCACAACGAGGAAGCAGATGAAATGCGCGAGCGCCGTCAGGCCCCACGACACAGGATAGGACAGATACAGCGTCCACAGCGAGCGGTCGATTGCAAAAACAGTGAAAATCCACACAACGCGCAGGCCGCACGCGCCCGTGAGCGAAACGACGGTGGGAAGGACGGAATAGCCGAGGCCGCGCAGGCTGCCGCAGCACACCTCCATCATGCCGCAGAGGAAATAGGTGGAGCAGATCAGCTCAAGGCGAAGAATGCCGAAGGAGACAACCTCCGGATCCGAAGTGTACACGCCGAGCAGCGGGTAGCGCAGCAGATAGAAGATCAGGCCGAGCAGAGCGCCGACGGCAAACACCACGCCCAGGCAGCGCAGAAGAATCGGCATGAGACGGCTGCGCTTGCCGGCTCCGAGGTTCTGGCTTGTAAAGTTCAGCGACGTCTGGTAGACGGCGTTCATCGAGGTGTAGATAAAGCCCTCCAGATTCGAGGCGGCGGAGTTGCCCGCCATCGCGACGGAGCCGAAGGAATTGATGGACGACTGAATGAGGACGTTTGAGATCGAGAAGATCGCGCCCTGAACGCCGGCGGGAAGGCCGATGCGCATGATCTGCAGAAGCTTTGCGCGGCGGATCCGCAGGCGGCGCAGATCGACGCGGTACGGGCCTTCGGCGTGCATCAGGCACAGCAGCACAAGACCCGCGGAAATGCACTGGGAAATAACCGTGGCCAGGGCGACGCCCGCCACGCCCATGTGCAGGACAATCACAAAGAAGAGGTTGAGCACCACGTTCACGCATCCTGCGATGAGCAGGAAGTACAGCGGGCGCTTGGTGTCGCCGACGGCGCGCAGAATGGCCGATCCAAAGTTATAAAGCATAATGACCGGCATGCCGGCAAAGTAGATCTGCATGTAAAGCGTCGCCTGGCCGATGACGTCCTCCGGCGTGCCCATGAGCAGCAGGAGCGGTTCGGCCAGCAGCACGCCAATGAAAATCAGCGCCGCGCCGGAGATGAGGCTGACCGTGATGGCGGTGTGAACCGTATCGCTCAGCTCCGCCTCGTCGCGCGCGCCGACATAGCGCGCCGTCAGCACGTTTGCGCCGATCGAAAGACCCATAAAGACGTTGACGAGCAGGTTGATCAGCGCCGACGTGGAGCCGACCGCCGCGAGCGCCTGACTGCCAGAGAACTGGCCGACCACAATGATGTCGGCGGCGTTGAACAGCAGCTGCAAAACGCCCGAGAGCATCAGCGGAACGGCGAACAGAAGCATTTTTCCCAGCAGAGGGCCGTTCACCATGTCGATCTCATACGATTTTTTCATTTCCGTCTCCCCACTTGACAATTCCGCCCGCCGTGAGGCGGGCTGTAATACGCCCGGTGCAGCGGGCGGAACAACGGTGCGCGGCGCCGCCGGCTGCGGCGCGCGGTCCGGGGCCTTTCACCGCGCAAAAGGCCGTCCCCGGAGAATACTTGTATTTTAGCACAAAAAGGAATCCCCTGCAACGTCCTGTGAAAGCGGAAATGCTCAAAAGGACACTGCTCCCGTTGTTTCCCAAGGCTTATTTGGAAAATTATAAACATTGTCTTTTTCCCACAGCGGCAGCTTTCCGCGTCAAAAATCCCCGGCATCCGATAAGGGCTCCGCGCTTTTTCCTTGGAAAGCCTCTTGCTCGGGGAAAAATCCGACATGTTTTCTGTTTTTAAACAAGCCCAAAGCCGCGGAGAAAAGGAATACGCAAGCAGCGGGGGATTTTCGTTCGGGCAGCCGTCCGGCGGCGTGGGGAGCTTGCCCCGCGCGCTCGGCGGGGGACGAAGAGCGGTGCATGCGTGGAATGTTTCCGAGTGTTCGGCGGGGGACGAAGAGCAGTGCATGATTGGGACGTTTCCGAGTGCTCAGCCGGGGAAGATGGGGAGGGCTTCGCCGCGGGAGAGGAGGCCGGCGTCGGAGAGGGCGCGGCGCAGTTTGACGCGCGCGGAGGCGGGAAGAGGAGAGCCGCCGCGGCACGGACCGGCGCTTTTTCCGGCAAGGCGCAGCGCCTCCTTGACCAGGACGGGGGACCGTCCGAGGACGCGGATCAGCGGCAGCCAGTAAAGCTGATCCTGCTGGCAGAGGGCGGCGTCGCCGCGGAAGAAGGAAAAGCAGAGCCGGTGCGTTTCCTCCGGGACGAGGTTTGCAAGCGCGGAGACGACGCCCTTGCCTCCCAGCGCGAGAACAGCCGCCGTTTCCCCGTCGCCGGAGGAATATACGGCCAGCGAACCGCCGCACGCGGCCCGAATGTCGGCGATCCGCGCTATATCCGTCCCGTCCTCAACGGCTCCGCAGACGTTCGGCAGAGCCGACAGGCGGCGGTAGGTGCGCGGGGAGATGCGCCGTCCCCGCCGTCCGGCTCCCTGCACAAGAACGGGCAGGCCCGCCGTGTCCGCCGCAGCGGCGATATAGCGGAACAGGGACTCCTGTGAGAGCAGGCTTGCGGGCGGCTCCAGAAGGACGGCGTCGGCTCCGGCCGCCCTTGCCCATGCCGCAATCTCCAGCGCGTCCGGGCCGGAGGCCCCCGCAAGGATGGGCAGCCGTCCCCTTGTCCGCCGCCTGCAGCATGCGACGGCCTCAAGGCGCTCCCCGACGGTGAGGCTGTCGCCTTCCCCCGTGTACGCGCCGACGGCAAGAGCGTCCGTCCCGGCCGCTTCGTGTGCGTCCGCGAGAGCCGCGAGGGCTTCCGCGTCCACGGAACCGTCTTCCCGCATAGGCGTGACGAGCGCCGCCGCACTGCCGCGAAATACTGTTCTCTTCATCTGAGCTTCTCCTCCTTCACACATCGTCCCGCCGGACGGAAAGCGGGGCTCCGCCGGAAGCGGAGCGCCGGGCGATCCCGCGCGGGCGGGGGAACTGTTTCCATCGTATGTGCGAAGAAAGAAAAATGACACGGAAAAGAAAATTATTTTTTAAATGTATGAAACAAAACGCCTCTTTTTTGCGTCTATTAAGTAGAAAGCGCTCCAAACGGGGGCGCGGACAAAAGAGGGGGAGTTCTCATGGTACAGCTCAAACGGGAGGTTCTGTTTTACGGCGCGATTTTCGCCGCGGTGTTGTTCATCTCTATGGCGGCGGTGCTCCTTGTGTCCGTCCTGGCCCAGTCGGGGACTGCCCCGCAGGCGACGGACTCGCCCAGCCTCGTGATTCTCAGCGAGGGGGAGGAGCCCGCTCTGCTCATCGAGCAGGAAGAAGAAGAGATCGCCGCGCTTCTGCGCGCGTAAACCAGAGGTTTTCGGCAAAGGCCTCGCTCCGGGACTCGGCGCGCTCCCGGACCGGCGCCGCTCCCGGACCGGCGCCGCTCCGGACCCGGCTCGCGCCGGACCCGGCGCGAGCCGGCTGCGATCCTTTGCGCATCGGATGGAACGATGTTCCGCACACGCAAATACAGAAGAATAGAGAGGGCGGTTTTCGCCGCCGCGCGCAAAAGCCCCGGATCCACCTTGGGATCCGGGGCTTTTTTGCGGTGAAAGATCGTTTTGCCGGATATCCAGCCGTTTCCGCGTTCAGCCTTCCCACCATACGGGGCGGCCTTCGACGCGGGAGCGGGGAACGTCGAGCAGGCGCTGGTTCGCGCTGCCGCGGAAGAGCAGCGTCAGGTCGCGCTCCGCGAGGAGGAACGGCCCGTCAATCAGCACGTCGACCTCATCGAGGAGCGAAGCGACGGCGGGATCGTCCATTGCGAGGAGCTGCTCGTATGTGTAGCCCGTGTAGCAGAAGACGTCGCCGCCTGCCTCATGGACCAGGCGCGCCAGCTCCGCCAGCGGGGCCGGCTGGCAGAACGGCTCCCCTCCGGAGAGCGTCACGCCGCGCAGCAGCGGGTTCTCGCGGTACTGGGCAAACAGCTCCTCCACCGTCGCGTCATAGCCGCCGGAGAAGTCATGCGTCTGCGGATTGTGGCATCCGGGGCAGTGATGCGGGCAGCCCTGGGTAAAAACAGTCAGACGAAGGCCGGGGCCGTCGACAATGGAGTCGCCGACAGTCCCGGCAATACGCAGCTTCATGCCGTCTGCCCTCACAGGCCGTGCTTGACGCGGTCGCTTTCCTCGGCGCGCTTCGCGTTGTTGAAGCGGTCCAGCGTTCCGACCAGATAGCCGGTAATCCGGCGGATGCGGGCAAAGCCGACGCCCTCGCCCACCATGTTTGCCTCATTCGGAGCCGTAGTCTTCTGTGTCATTTCTTTTGTTCTCCCTTCCGTGTGTCTGTGCGCGTCTGCCGTGTGCGGCAGCGCCTTTATTTTTTTCACATGTTCTTCCTGAAACGCCTGCGGCAGCTCCGCCTGCGCGGACCGCGGGCGGCGGCTTTCCGGCCTCCGGAGGAGGCACGCCGCGGATTACTCCAGCCCGACAAAACGGGGCATGGAGGGATATTTCTTTCTCAGCTCGCGCAGCTTCTCGATGCTCACACCCTCGCCCTCGCGGCGGCCGCAGCGCGGGCAGACGTCGCCGATCACGCCGGTATAGCCGCAGACGGGATCGCGGTCGACGGGGTGGTTCACACTGCCGTAGCCGACGCCGCACTTCTGCATCCAGCGGATGACGCTCTCGAAGGCCTCGAGGTTGCGGCAGACGTCGCCGTCGAGCTCGACATAGCTGATGTGGCCCGCGTTCGTCAGCGCGTGATACGGGGCCTCAAGCTCAATCTTTTTGAAGGCGCTGATCGGGAAATATACCGGGATGTGGAACGAGTTCGTGTAATAATCGCGATCGGTCACGCCGGGAATCTTGCCGTATTTCTTCTGGTCGATGCGCAGGAAGCGGCCGGAAAGGCCCTCCGCGGGCGTCGCGAGCAGAGTGAAGTTGAGGCCGGTCCGGCGGCTCTCCTCGTCCATGCGCTCGCGCATGTGGCCGATGATTGCAAGGCCCAGCTTCTGGCTCTCCGGGCTTTCGCCATGATGCTTGCCCGTGAGGGCCTTGAGCGTCTCAGCCAGGCCAATGAAGCCGACGCTCAGCGTGCCGTGCCGCAGCACCTCCGCGACGCTGTCGTCCGGTCCGAGCTTGTCGGAGTCAATCCACACGCCCTGTCCCATGAGGAACGGATAGTTGTAAACCTTCTTGCCGCACTGGATTTTAAAGCGGTGCAGCAGCTGGCGGATCACCAGCTCCATGCGGTCGTCGAGCGTTTTGTAGAACTTCTTCAGATCGCCCTTCGCCTCGATCGCGATGCGCGGCAGGTTGATGCTCGTAAAACTCAGGTTGCCGCGGCCGCAGGTGACCTGACGGTCGGGGTCGTGGACGTTGCCCATCACGCGGGTGCGGCAACCCATGTAGGCCACCTCGGTATCGTAGTCGCCGGGCTTGTAATACTGAAGATTGAACGGCGCGTCGAGGAAGCTGAAGTTCGGGAAGAGACGCTTCGCCGACGTGCGGATGGCAAGCTGGAACAGGTCGTAGTTCGGGTCGCCGGGATTGAAGTTGACGCCCTCCTTGATCTTGAAGATCTGCACCGGGAAAATAGGTGTTTCGCCGTCTCCCAGGCCGTCCTCCGTGGCGAGCAGGAGATTGCGGATCACCATGCGCGCCTCCGGGGAGGTGTCGGTGCCGTAGTTGATCGAGGAGAACGGAACCTGCGCGCCCGCGCGGGAATTCATCGTGTTGAGGTTGTGGACGAGGGCCTCCATGGCCTGGAAGGTCGCATCGTCGGTGTCCGACTCGGCGGTCCGCATCGCGTACTCGTGCGCGCGGCGGGCCTCCCCGGCGGGAATCGGCTCGAAGCCGTTCTCCTGCTGGTGGCGGGGCAGCCATTCCTCGACAGCCGCGCCGTACTCGTCCCCGTTCTGCAGAGCGGGCTTTCCGGCGACGTTCTCGCGCACCGCATTGGCCAGCGCCCGCGCGTCCGTGCGCGCCATGCCGTGGGATACCTCAAAATATTGGGCCAGCGCCTTGAAATACGCCTTGCGGAACGTTTTCCGCACGCCGCCCGCCATCGCGTAGTCGAAATTCGGCACGCTCTGGCCGCCGTGCATCTCGTTCTGGTTGGCCTGAATCGCAATGCACGCGAGCGCCGCGTAGCTGCGGATATCCTTCGGCTCGCGCAGGAAGCCGTGCCCCGTGCAGAAGCCGCCGGAGAACAGCCGGATGAGGTCGATCTGGCAGCACGTCTCCGTGAGCATGTAAAAGTCCTCGTCGTGGATGTGAATGTCGCCGTTGATGTGGGCGGCGGCGATATCCTTCGGCAGGACGTAGTTGTTGATGAAGTACTTGCTTCCCTCCGACCCGTACTTGAGCATCGTGCCCATCGCGGTGTCGGCGTCGATGTTGGCGTTTTCACGCTTGATATCGGCGTCCTTCGCGTCGCGGAAGGTCAGCTCCTTGTAAATGTCCATGAGGCTGCTTTCCGCCTCGCGGATTTTCGCGTGCTCCGCGCGGTACAGAATGTAGGCCTTCGCCGTTTTCGCGCAGCCGTAAGCGATCAGCTGCTCTTCCACCCGGTCCTGCACCTGCTCCACGGTGGGAACGCCGTTCCCCTCCACGCTGTCGGAAACCTTCTTTGTGAGCACGTCTATCATCTGCGGCGTCATGACCTCGTCGCCGACAGCCTGATTCGCCTTGCGGATCGCATTGTGAATCTTGGAGGCGTCGAACTGTACCACAACGCCGTTGCGTTTTCTGATTTGTTTCGGCATCCGTGCGATGCTCCTTCCATGGCCGCCGTTTGCCGTGCGGCGGAGTTTTTGGCGTTCCTTCCGAAAAACGAACTGCCTATGATTGTACAACATCTAGTTGTTTGTGTCAATGGCAGAAAAGGAGAGCAACAAGATGTTGAAAACCGGTGGAAAAGTGGAAAGGAGCTCAAAGCCCGCTTCCCCGCTCAAAAACTTTTCCACAGCACAGGAGGGAGAGGGAGGAGGAAGGAAAAACTTTCCAAAAAAATTTTTTGAGGGCTCCCCATGGAGGGCGCAAAAAAAGCGGCCCGCGATCTCCGAAGGGAGATCGCGGGCCCTCAGAAAAGGCTTGTTTTTTCGGGAGGATGCCGAGACTGTCCCGCGCTTTTGCGGTTCCGGCTTGCCCGCAGCTGCCGCGCGGGCATTGCCGACCGCAGGTCAGCGGGCGACAAATTCCGCGACGCGGCACAGGCGCGGGTAAGCGTAATCAAAGAACTGCCGGTAGGACTCGCAGAAGAAGTTGCGCCGGAATGTTCCGTCCGGAAGACGCGGCTCGCGGTAGCGCTTGCAGCCGTTGCCGCACAGGGCGCGCCAGCGGCAGTCGGCACAGCCCGGATCCGGGACGCGCGACTCCTCGATAAAGCGCAGGGCCTGGCGCTTTTGGTAGATCTCCTCGAAGGAGTTCTCGTTGACGCTGCCGAGACGGTACCGGTCGGTGACGTAAAAATCGCACGGATACACGCCGCCGTCAGCCTCGACGACGTTCTGCAGGCTGCACACGCCGGACATGCCGCACGATTCCGGCGGAATGCGGAGGAGCATCTGCACATAGTTGTCGAACTGGCGGATGCTGACCGCTTCGCCCTTCTCGAGATCCTGCCACCAGCAGTCGAACAGGCGGCAGAGGAAGTCTCCGTACGCCTTCGGCGTGAGGGAGTACGGATGCGAGCCGGGCGTTTCGCCGAGCGGATCGAGGCAGGGGATGAACTGCAGATAGCGCAGGCCCCGGCGGCGGAACGCGCTGTAGACCTTGTTGATATTCCGCGCGGTGCGCGCGTGCACGACCGTGAGAATGTTGAACTCGACGCCGGTATTCTCCAGCAGCTCAATGCCGTGCAGGACGGCGGAATAGGAGCTTTTTCCGGCCTTCGTCAGGCGGAAGGCGTCGTTCGTCTCCTTGGTGCCGTCGAGCGACACGCCGAGAAGAAAATGATTGTCGCGGAAGAATTCGGCCCACTCCTGCGTCAGAAGCGTGCCGTTGGTCTGCAGGGCGTTGTGGATCGGCAGGCGGCGGGTGTTGTACTTGTTCTGCAGCTCCACCGAAAGACGGAAAAAGTCGAGGCCGCGCAGCGTCGGCTCGCCGCCCTGGTAGGCGATGGTCACGTCGTCCTGAGCAAACTCAAAAACGCGGCGCATCAGATTGTCGAGCGTCTCCTCGGTCATCATGCCGTAGGAGGCCTGCTCGCGCTTTTCCGTCAGGTCACAGTAAAAGCAGTATTGACAGTGCAGGTTGCACTGGCCCGAGGCGGGCTTGATCAGAAGATTGATTGGCGGCACAATATCACGTCCTTCCCCGATGGCCGCGGCGTTCCTTTCATTATATACCGCTTTCGGGGACGGGTCAACCGCGCCGGCGGGCTATGCGCAGAAAATCAGCGCACACAAAATCAGCGCGCGGAAAACAGGTCGCACGGGGGCTTTCCGCGCGGGGACGCGCGGGACCGGCCCGGCGTTTAACCGGCTCGGCGTTTAACCGGCGCGGCGTTTACCGGCGGCTCTCCGCTTCGCGCTGGTACTTCATCCGCGTGGCCAGACCGCCGCGAATATGACGCTGCGCCTTGTTTACGTCCAGAATCCGCTTGACGTCGCGGTACAGCGGCGGATCGATGGTTTTCAGCCGCTGGGACACATCCTTATGTACGGTGCTCTTGCTGATTCCGAATTTTTTTGCCGCAGCCCGCACGGTGGCCTTATGTTCAAGGATGTAGGTTCCCAGCTCCACAGCCCGTTCTTCTACGATGCCCTTCATGGCAAACGCCTCCCCAACTCTCGTTTGTCCCATCTATATGCGGAAAAAGCGGGGGAGTATGCCACAGAGCGGATCGAAAACGGCCCCCGCCTTTCGGTGGGGGCCGCAAGCCTTGTTTTGGTCCTTCGCGGGATCGGTATTATTCGCGGTACCGGTATACCCGCGCCTCAAACGGCCGCAGATCGCCGCTCTCGCCTTCGTAGTTGCCGAGGAGCAGCTCCGCCCCCTCGGGGACGGGCAGCGGGAAGGGGATGGCTTCGCGCGAGAAGCTGCACACGACAAGAAGCTTTTCGCCGTTCAGGCTGCGCTCGTAGGCGTAGACGCGGTCGTCGTCCGGGAGCAGCAGGCGGTAGTGGCCGTAGACGATGATCGGGTATTCGCGCCGCAGGGCAATCAGCTTTTTATAATAGTAAAACACCGAGTTCGGGTCCGCGAGGGCGGCCTTCGCGTTGATCTCGCGGTAGGCCGGGTTCACGGCAATCCACGGCGTGCCCGTCGTGAAGCCCGCGTTCGGGCTGTCGTCCCACTGCATCGGGGTGCGGGCGTTGTCGCGGGAGTTCTTGTGGATGTAGGCGAGCATCTCGTCCGGCGCAACGCCGCGGCGCTCGGTAAACTCGCGGTAGGCGTTGAGCGTCTCGATATCGCGGTAGTCGTCGATCGACGGGAAGGCGACGTTCGTCATGCCCAGCTCCTCGCCCTGATAGATGTAGGGCGTGCCCTGCAGCATGTGCAGCAGGGTGCCGAGCATCTTGGCCGACTTTTCCCGGAAAAGCGGCGTCGAGTCGTCGCCGAAGCGGGAGACGACGCGGGGCTGGTCGTGGTTGTTCCAGTAGAGACTGTTCCAGCCGCGGCCGTCGAGCTCCGTCTGCCACTTGGAGAGCGTCTCCTTGAGCGCGCGCAGCGGCACGCGGTTGAGGCTCCACTTGCCGTACTCGCCGCCGTCGAGGCCGACATGCTCAAACTGGAAAATCATGTTCAGCTCCTCGCGGTCGAAGCCGGTGTAGAGGGCCGCCTGCTCCGGGGTCGCGCCGGGCATCTCGCCGACGGTCATCACGTCGTAGGGAGCGAGGGCCTCGCGGTTCATCTCGTGCAGGAACTCGTGAATGCGCGGACCGTTGATGCAGAAGGGGCCGAAATCGCCGTAGAGGCCGCCGTTTGTCTCGCCGTCCGGGAAATCCGCAGTCTTGGAGATGAAGTTGATCACGTCCATCCGGAAGCCGTCGATGCCCTTGTCGAGCCAGAAGCGCATCAGGTCGCAGACCTCGCGGCGCACCTTCGGGTTTTCCCAGTTGAGATCGGGCTGCTTTTTGCTGAACAGGTGCAGGTAGTACATGCCGGTCGCCTCGTCGAGCTGCCAGGCCGAGCCGGAGAAGCTGCCGCCCCAGTTGTTCGGCTCCGCGCCGTTTTTGCCCTCGCGCCAGATGTAGTAGTCGCGGTACGGGTTGTCCTTCGACTTGCGGCTCTCCACAAACCAGGGGTGCTCGTCGGAGGTGTGGTTCACGACAAGATCCATCACAATCCGGATGCCGCGCGCGTGCGCCTCACGCAGGAGCACGTCGAAGTCGGCCATGGTGCCGAACTCCTCCATGATGGCGCGGTAATCGCTGATATCGTAGCCGTTGTCGTCGTTCGGGGAGCGGTAGATCGGGTTGAGCCAGATGACGTCCGCGCCGAGCTCCTTTACATAATCCAGACGGCGGATCACGCCCGGCAGATCGCCCACGCCGTCCCCGTTCGTGTCCTGAAAGCTGCGCGGGTAGATCTGATAGACGACCGCTTCCTTCCACCACGCGCGGCGAATTGCTTCTTCCATACTGACGTCCTCCTTTTTCCCTGTTGGAATTTTCTCTTTTTATGATACTACACGGCGCGGGGAAGTACAAGGGAGGACGCAGAAGGCGGACGCAAAAACGGCGCTTCCCGCCGCAAGTGGACGGAGAGCGCCGTTTTTTGTTTTGGAAAGGAGGTGGAGAGGGGAAACGGCATGGAGTTTCCTCAGAGACCGCTTTGCCCCCAGCGGGAAGCAGTTGTTTCCGGCGGCAGCTGACCCGGAGACCGGATCCGGCTGCACGCGCCCTCCCGCAGTGGATTCCGCGGGGCGTTTGTGCTATCATAGAAGCAGCGCAGCCTCCGGGGCGTTTGCCTTACTCCTCGCAGGCGGCCTTGCGGCGGTTTATCGCGGCGAAGATCGCCATATCGAACTTCGGGGTGCGGTCGTAGGTGTACAGGCCGTTGGTTTCCTGCTCCACGTCGTAAAGCTGGGTATAGCAGAAGCCGAACATATTCGGATTGTCGAGCAGAACATCCGTCAGGCCGCGGTAACGGGAAATGAATTCCTCCTCGGTCTTCGGGCCCTGGCCGTAGCCCCAGGCCTTCGCAACGTCGCCGTCCGGGTTCCACTTGATGCCGCCGTACTCGCTGACAAACATCGGCAGGCCCTCGGTATAGTGCTGGCGTCCCTTGTTCGCCTGCTCGTCATAGAACGCGCCGCCGGTGCGGAACGCCTCATAATGCGCCGCGAATTTCTCCGGATCCTGCTCGTAATTGTGCACGTCGTAGATATCGGTGACGACATGGTAGTTGCCGCTCGTATCGATGCACGGACGGGTCGGGTCAAGCACCTTCGTCACACGGTAAATCATAGCGAGCGTGGAATTAAGCTGGGCGCGGCCGTTTCTGTCCCACGTCTCGTTGAACGGGCACCAGCCGACAATCGCCGGATGGTTGAAGTCGCGCGTGACGGCGTCGATCCACTCGCCCTGGAAGCCCTCCAGCGCTGCCGGGTCGGCAAGATCCAAGCCCCAGTTCGCCATCTCGCCCCAGGCGAGGTAGCCCAGACGGTCGCAGTGGTAGAGGAAGCGGGGCTCGAACACCTTCTCATGCAGGCGCGCGCCGTTGAAGCCGGCCGCGAGGCTCAGCTCGATGTCGCGCACGAGAGCGGCCTCGTCCGGGGCCGTGTAGATGCCGTCCGGGTAGAAGCCCTGGTCGAGCACAAGACGCTGGAAAACCGGTCTGCCGTTGAGCAAAACACGCATGCCGTCGATCGAGACCTCGCGCAGGCCCGCGTAGCTCTTCACGGTATCCTCGCCGAAGGAGAGCGTCAGATCATACAGATTGCCCGCGCCCGCATCCCAGAGATGAACCTCGGAGAGAGCGAGCGTTACGGTCGCCACGCCGTGCTCCGCCTTGACGGACGCATCGCCGCACGGACGGCCCTCGAAGAAGGCCTGCACGGAGAAAACGCCGGCCCCGCACAGCTCGGCCTGGACGGTCAGCGTCCCGGCGGCGATGTTCGGGAAGTATTTGACGCTCTTTACATAGCTCTTCGGCACAAACTCGAGCCACACCGTCTGCCAGATGCCGGTCGTGCGGGTGTAGTCGCAGTCGTGGGAATAGAAAAGCTCGCTCTGCTTGCCGTGGGGCTGCTTGCCGGTGCGGTTGTCGTCGACGGCGCAGACGGTCAGGCGGTTCTCGCCCTCGGCGCACAGAGCCGTGATATCAAAGCAGAACGACGTGTAGCCGCCGCGGTGGGTTCCGGCCTCCTTGCCGTTGATATAGACGTGGGCCTCGTAGTCAACCGCGCCGAAATGCAGCAGGACGCGGCCCGCGAGCTGTTCCTTCGTCACGGAGAACGTGCGCAGATACCACACGGCGGGGATGAAGTCCTTGCAGCCGATGCCGGAGAGCTCGCTTTCCGGGCAGAACGGCACGGTGATGGTGTTCTCGAGCGACTCGCGCTCCTCGAAATGGCGGTCGAAGCCGCTTTTGCCGAAGTCAAACGCAAACTGCCACTGGCCGTTGAGGTTCTCCCAAGCGGCGCGCTCGAACTGCGGCTGGGGATGCTCCGGTCTCGGAATGGAATGCAGCATGATAAACTCCTCCTGAACGCATTTTGATTTTGCCCGCGCCCGTTTAACCGGCGGGCGCAGGGGGTGATAACCTCTTTTGCGGGCGGCACGGCGTTCTTCCGCGCCTGACGCGGTCTGCCGCGTACCCGCGTCCGTTCCCCTTTCCGGGGAGCGGCGTTATCTGCAGTATACCGCCGCGCGCCCGTGAAGCCAATAGACAAACAAAGCAATAAAGTGAGGATTTCACGCATGAAAGAGAAGCTTATCAGCTTTCTGCCGGATCGGTTTCCCGAGCCGGAAACGTTTTTCGTGGAGCTGACGGGGGTGACATACCCCGATCCGCGCTACCACATCGACCGCAACCGTTCGCCGGTTTTCTGCATCGAGTACGTCGTCGCGGGCCGGGGCCACGTGGAGGTGGGAGGACGCTCGTTTTCCCCGCAGGCCGGGGACGTGTACCTGATGCCGATGGGGCTGCACCACCGCTACCACGCCGACGCGCGCGAGCCCTGGGAGAAAATCTGGATGAACGTGCGCGGCAGCCTGTGCGGCGAGCTGCTGCGCGCCTACCGCCTCACCGAGACGTACCACGCGCCCGCCTGCCCGATCGGGCCGCTGTTCGAGGAGTTTGTCTCCTTCTGCGCCGCGCCGCCCGCCGACTCGTGGGAGCTGAGCCGCCGCTGCGCCCTGATGCTGCACGAGATCCTGGCGCGCGTCTGCGAGAGCGTCCGCGCGGGAGGGGAAGCGCCCCGGCTTCCGAGCCCGGCGGAACAGGCGAAGGAGCTGCTCGACCGCCGTCTCACGGAGCCGGTGACGGTGAGCGAGACGGCCGCCGCGGTGGGACTGTCCGCGTCGCAGCTCACGCGCGTGTTCCGCGCCCGCTTCGGCGAAACGCCGTACCATTATTTGCTCGGCCGCCGTCTCGAGACGGCCTGCCTGCTTCTGCGCTCCACGGCCCTGCCGGTGCGGGAGATCGCGTTCCGCCTGTGCTTCCCGGACGAGCACTATTTTTCCTCGCTGTTTCACCGCAAGCTCGGCCTTACGCCGTCGGACTACCGCAAATCGCAGGGAGCCGTCCGCCGCGAGCTGCCGCCGGACCTTTCCTGACGCGCCGCGCGCAAAATTTTGCGGAATTTGGCGATTCGCTCTTGACCTGGAGTGCACTCCAGGTAGTACACTAAAGACAGAACAACGGACGTTGCCGCCGCGCTCTCTGCCGGCGAAGCGCGCCATAGCCCCGCCTTTCGGGCCGCCCTCCTTTCCCAGGGAGTGCCGCGCCCCTTCCCGGCGGGACGTTTCGGCGCGCTTTGCCGCGCGGCGCGCCCGTCCCTGGAAAAAGAGGTCTGCTGCATGACAATCAACAACATCATCAAGGGCCGGCGCTTTGACGAGGAGCGCGCCCTGTACCACCTGACGGACGCGCGTGTCGAGGCCTGCACCTTCGCCGGACCGGCGGACGGAGAATCGGCGCTCAAGGAGTCGCGCGGGATCGAGGTCGCCGACTGCCATTTCTCCCTGCGCTATCCGCTGTGGCACGCGCACGGCTTTGAGCTGACGCGCTCGACACTCGACGAGGGCACGCGCGCGCCAATCTGGTACGCGTCCGACGGGCTCATCCGCGGCTGTACGGTCGAAGGCGTAAAGTGCCTGCGCGAGTGCTCCTCCATCCGCGTGGAGGACTGCCGCGTCACGTCTCCGGAGTTCGGCTGGAAGTGCCGCGGCCTGGCGCTGCGCGGCACGGTCTTTACCTCCGAATACTTCCTGCTCGATTCGTCGGATCTGGAGCTGGACCATGTGGAGCTCCACGGAAAATATTCCTTCCAGTACACGCAGAACGTGACGGTCCGGCACTCGGATCTGGACACGAAGGACGCGTTCTGGCACAGTAAAAACGTCACCGTGGAGGACAGCGTGGTGCGCGGCGAGTACCTTGGCTGGTACTCGGACGGCCTGACGCTCGTGCGCTGCCACATCACCGGCACGCAGCCGCTGTGCTACTGCACCAACCTGCGCCTGATCGACTGCACAATGGAGGGCACGGATCTCGCCTTCGAGTACTCCGACGTCGAAGCCACCGTGCGCGGCCATATTGATTCCGTCCGCTCTCCCCGTTCCGGCCACATCACCGCCGGTTCCATCGGAGCCATCCTCCACGACGCGGACGTAATGGCCTCCGAGTGCACGATTGTGCAGGGCTGACCCCGAAAAGTACCAAGGGAAACCTCAAAGTACAAAGGAAGCCTACAAACGCCAAGGGAATCCCCAAGCGCAAAGAAGCCCTGAAAGAGCCAACCCGAGGCGCAGCGGAAAGCTTCAGAGCGCCAGGGAACTTCCCTCCCGCAGACGGAAAAGGTTCGCCGCCAAATGAAAGCGAAAGAACCGCCTGCAAAAAAATAGAATCCGGCAACAAAAATCGACCTCAAAAGGAGCCAGTCTGCTTCCTTTTGAGGTCGATTTTTTTATTGTTTTGGGGCGCGGCTGTTTTGCAGCAGCCTCCCTTTTGTTTTCTGTTCGTTTTGACCGGATCGGTGTCCTCGCCCTCCGGAAAAGAACCCCTGTCCGGGTGGATCCGGACAGACCTGTGTTTAGCGCAGAGAGGCTTGCACAGAAGAGGCCGCGAAGCGGAGCGCGAAACGGGCCGCAAAAACGTTTTTGCCGGGAAAGGGCTGTGCAGCGGGCTTTCCGGGCGCTCCGTTTCCGGCGTTTTGGGCCGGTTTATTTGCCGGTTCAGTAGACGATCGCCCCGTATTTGTTTGCCAACGCGGCAAGCACCTCCTCCTCGAGCGGGGAGGAGGAATCGACAAGGAGCCGTCCCTGAAAATACCGCAGAGCCGCCTCGAGGACAGGCAGGGAATCCGCCCACACGGCCAGAGGAAGGCGGGCGAGCGGTCCGTGCTCCGCGAGAAGCATCGCGTCGTCGAGCGATTCCACACGCACCAGCCCTACATTCGCGGAGCCGTGCTCCAGCTCAATGAGATCGTCGTCCAGCCGCGAGGAGCACAGCACCGGCTCGCTCAGCTCGATGTCGTCGCCGAGGAAAAACACGCCGTCCGCGGAGGCCGCCGCGCGGCAGTCGGCCTCGTGCGGCTCCGGAACCGGAAAGGCGGGGCATCGCGCCGCGAGGGCGGCGGTAAACGCGGGGGCTCCGCCCTCTCCCGCGCCGAACACACACGCTCCCGCGCGGGCCAGAAGGGCCGCATCTTCCACGTAGGCTTCCGGGGACGCCGCCTGCAGGGCGGAAAGACGCGCCGCGAGCGGTACCTCCGCGTGGGGGAAGAGCTCGCGCAGACGCTCCTCCGCGTCGGAAACGGGCAGATTGTCCACGCCGATCGCGTCCGCGCCCATCGCCTGCAGCGTGATGAGCGGGGGAAGCAGCTCGTCCGTGTCGCTGAACGGGTCCGGCGTCATGGTCACAAACACCGGCAGATCCGTCGACCGGGCCGCGAGCATCGCGGCGCGCATGTCGGCGAGCGAGGTTTGACGCTCGATCATCAGAAAAGACGCGCCCGCCTCGTCGAGAATGCGGATCTGCTCACGGTAGACGGCAAAAATCTCATCGAAGCAGTCGGCCTCCTCATATGAGAACGCGATGCCGGACGGGCCAATCCGGGCCCCCACGGGCAGTCCGCCCGCGCCCTCCGCCACCAGACGGAGCACCCCCGCGTTGAGCTCGCGCACGCGGCTTTCCAGTCCGAGGGATGCGAGCGCGGAGCGGTTCGCCGCAAGCGTTGGGGCCAGCACCGCGCCCGCCCCCGCCTTGCAGAAGCGCGCCGTCTGACGGCGCACGAAGTCGGGATGGCCGAGCGCCCACCGCGAGGCGCAGTCGTCCTTCTTCATCCCGGCCTCGCGCATCTGCGCGGCGGAGACGCCGTCCGCGAGGAACGGCAGGGGAAACGGCGGCTTCCTCATCGCGCTCACCTCCGGCTCCGGCTCACATGCGCTCCGGCGCGGTGATGTTGAACATCCGCAGCACGTTGCGGATCACGGTGAGCACCGCCGCACACAGCTGCAGCCGCGCGTGCGCAAGGGAATCCTCCTCGCCGCCGATGCGGCAGGCATTGTAGAAGCTGTGGAACAGGTTCGCGAGCGTGATGACGTAGCGCGTGATGCGGGCCGGGTCGTATCCCTTCGCCGCCGCGACGATCTCATCGGTATAGGACGCAATATGGCGCAGCAGCTCAATTTCCTCGGGCTTATTGAGAAGCGCCAGCTCCTCGTCCGTGCAGGGGCGCAGCGTCAGGCCCTCGCCCGCGAGCTTCTGGAAGAGGCTGCAGATCCGCGCGTGGGCGTACTGTACGTAATAGACCGGGTTCTGGGAATCCTGCTGGACGGCGAGGTCGAGGTCAAAGTCCATCTGCGTGTTTGCCTCGCGCATATTAAAGAGGAAGCGGGCCGCGTCGATCGGCACCTCATCGAGGAGGTCGGCAAGCTGGATAGCCTTGCCGCTGCGCTTGCTCATGCGGACAACCTCGCCCGCGCGCACGAGACGCACCAGCTGGATGAGCACCACGTCGAGCTTGGAGCCGTCCATCCCGATGGCGTCCATCGCGCCCTTCATACGGGCGACGTGGCCGTGGTGATCCGCGCCCCACACGTCGATCAGGCGCGTGAAGCCGCGGTTGAACTTGTTGCGGTGGTAGGCAATGTCGGCGGTGAAGTACGTCGGGTTGCCGTTCTGGCGGATCAGCACCTCGTCCTTCTCCGCGCCGAAGTCGGTCGCGCGGTACCAGAGCGCGCCCTCCTTCTCATACGTCAGGCCCTTGTTTTTGAGAATCTCGACGACCTCGTTCAGCTCGCCGTCCTCGTGGAGCGTGCTCTCGAGGAACCATCTGTCATAGTGGATGCGGTATTTTTCCAGGTCGCGCTGCATGCGGGCGATGTTCTTCGGCAGGGCATACTGCACGAGAGCCGCGCGGCGCTCCTCGGGGGAGACGGCGAGCAGCTTGTCGCCGAACTCGTTCGCGTAGTTCTGCGCGTGCTCGCGGATGTCGTCGCCGTGGTAGCCGTCCTCCGGGAACTCGATGGCGTCCTCGCCCTTGTAAATCTGCAGATAGCGCGCTTCAAGGGAAACGCCGAACTTCTCAATCTGGTTGCCTGCATCGTTGACGTAGAACTCACGCCACACGTCGTAGCCTGCCGCGTCGAGAACGGCGGCCAGACAGTCGCCGAGCGCGCCGCCGCGCGCGTTGCCCATGTGCATCGGGCCGGTCGGGTTGGCGGAGACGAATTCGACCATCACCTTTTCACCCTTGCCGTAATCGCTGCGCCCGTACTGCTCGCCGAGAGCCTCGACGTCGCGCAGAACATCGGCGTAAAAGCGCGGATTGAGGAAGAAATTGAGGAAGCCGGGACCCGCGATCTCGCAGCGGTCAAAGTAGGTGGGGGTCAGGTCGAGGTGGGAGACGACGGCCTCGGCAATTTTGCGGGGCGCAAGACGGAAGGCGCGCGCTCCCGCCATGGCCGCGTTGCACGCCCAGTCGCCGTGGCTGCGATCGGCGGGGACCTCCAGCGCGAAGGCGGGGATTTCCGCCTCGGGAAGGGAGCCGTCCGCGATGGCGGCCTTTATCGCGGCCTCGATGGCCTCTCTCAGTTCGTTGGTTGCCTGTTGTACCAGCTTTGACATGGTTTTGGTTCACGCCTTTCCGTTATTTTCAGTTTCTTCTGTCTGCTGTTTTGTCCCGCTTCCCGCCTCGCGGACGGTGACGAGAATTTCATTGACGCTCGCGAGAGCGGAGTTGACGTCGAGGGTGTAGCGCACCGCGAGGCGGCCGCCGTTGTCGCCGAGCTCGTTCTTCATTTCGTGGGTGTACACGCCCACGGTCATGGCGCCGAAGCCGGTGTCGTAGCGGCACAGGTGACGCTTGCCGTGCTCGAGGATGAGGCGGGTGGAGTCGCCGTCGCCGCGCAGCATGGTGACGCAGCCATCCTCTACCTTGAGGATGGTTGTCCTTCCCTGCTTCGGGTTGGGCATGCCTTCGTACTCGCGGTATACGATGAACCGCTTGCCGTTCTTCACGGTATACTGCCCGAAGGTGGTCACTTCGATCTCCTCCGGCTCCCCGTTCACCGTCTGCCTGCCCAGAATTGAGATGAGATAATTTTCCTCCAATTTGGTACCTCCGCGCCCGCGCGCTTTGCGTAATCTATCATTTGTTTTTGCCTGTCTGCGTTTTTTGTTCCGTCCGCCTGCTCTCCGGCTGCTTCGCCGTCCTTTTCGTCCCGACAAATCGTGCGGCACAGCAGAAACATCTCCATGAAAACGTCGCCGTCCTGCTCCGCATGCCTGTACTCCGGCTCCGATTCGTCCCGCTCCGCCTTTTCCCAGAAAACGAGCGCTCCTGCAAGGAATCGGCGCCGGAGTCCCCATTCCGCCGGAAGATTTGCGTGAAGCCGCAGCCCCAACGCACAGGGAACCTTTCCGCAATCGAAGATTGCGGCAGTTCCTGTCGCCAGCCGGCGTTTGGCGGAGCGGAGCGCAGCAAGCCGGCCGGACACAGGGAGAGGGGGCGCACCGCTCACGTAGAAGAGCGCGCCAAGGGGGTTCGAAGGGGCACAGCCCCTCGCGAATCTTTGCCTACTTTCTTTTCGGAAGAAAGTAGGGGCCCGCCGCGGCCTGAGCGGCGCTCGCCGCAGCGAACGGACCCCGCCGCGGCCTGAGCGGCGCACGCCGGCAGCTGATCGGCCCGGAAAAAGACGCTTCGCTGTTTTTCTCGCACCGGGACTGCGCTGCGCGCGAAATAGGAACGGGGAGACGGCGGGGCTCTGCCCCGGACCCCGCCACCGTTTATAAAATGTGGACGAAAATTTCAATCGGCTGCGCCGTGAAACGGAAAGCCCGTTAATATCGCTCTATATCAATTCGCTCTACCTGTCCCTCGAGATTCTCTCCCAGCAGGATCTCCGCAATCCCCGCAAATCCCTCCGTGCGGTCGCTGACGTAGAACCTCCTCGAGCTCTCCGCTCCCTGCGGAGCCGCCAGATTGTGCGCGAGCAGGAACCTCCTGCACTCCAGCGCCGTCTCGCGCCCCGAGTCGATGAGCTTGACTCCCTCGCCCATCACCCGGCGGATCACCGGCTCGAGCAGCGGGTAGTGCGTGCAGCCGAGAATCAGTACGTCCACCCCCGCCTCCATCAGCGGCGCGAGATAGCGCTCCGCCGTCAGGCGCGGGATCGGATCATCCTCCCCGAGAAAACCGTTTTCCACCAGCGGCACGAACAGCGGGCAGTCCCGGTCAAAGACCTGTAAGGTTGGGTCAATCGCCGCCAGCGCGCGCCGGTACGACCCGCTTCGGATCGTTGCCGTCGTGCCGATCACGCCGATTTTTCCCGTCTTCGTCGCCGCCGCCGCCGCGCGGGCCGTCGGGGCGAGAACTCCGAGGAAAGGTACCGGCAGGCTCTCGCCGAGATCGGCGGCGACCGAGCTGACCGTGCCGCATGCCGCTATCACCATTTTCACGTCCTGCGAGAGGAGAAAGGCCGCGTCCTGCCGGGCGTAGCGGCGGATGGTGTCGCGGCTGCGCGAGCCGTAGGGCACGCGGCCGGTGTCGCCGAAATAGACGATCGTCTCGTCCGGCATCCCGGCCGTGAGCTGGCGCACGGCGGTCAGCCCGCCGAGGCCGGAGTCAAATACGCCGATGGGCCTTGCATCCATGCGGCCTCCTCCTTTCAGCGCTCAAACGCAAGCGCGAGAAAGCGGTCCAGCAGCTTCGGGCACGAAACGCCGCATGCCTCCCACAGCTTCGGGTACATGCTGATCGACGTGAAGCCCGGCAGCGTGTTGAGCTCGTTCAAAATAACCTCCGTCTCGTTGCGCACGAAGAAGTCGACGCGGGCCAGACCCTCGCAGCCGAGCAGACGGTACGCACGGCAGGCCGTGCGGCGGATTTCCTCCATGACCTCCTCCGACAGGCGGGCCGGGATGAACAGCTGCGACGTACCGTTGATGTATTTGTCGTCGTAATCGTAGAAGGCCGCCGACGCGCCGATCTCGCCGACCAGCGCGGCCTCCGGGTTCTCGTTGCCCAGGACGGCGCACTCCACCTCGCGGCCCGTGATGCACTCCTCAATCACGACGCGCCAGTCCTCGTGCGCGGCCTTCGCCACCGCCGCGTCCAGATCATCCCCGCGATCGACGCGGCTTACGCCCACCGAGGAGCCCGCGTTCGCGGGCTTGACAAACACCGGATAGCCGCCGAGCTCCGACGCGATGCGCTCGCGCACCTGCGCCGCCTGCTCCGCGTAGTCCGAAGCGTAGAACCACAGGTATTTCGCCTGCCCGATCCCCGCCGCCGAGAGCAGCGTGTGCGACACGGCCTTATCCATGCACACCGCCGAGGCCAGCGCCGCGCAGCCCACATACGGAATGCCGGAGAGCTGCAGAAGCCCCTGCACCGTGCCGTCCTCGCCGTTCTTGCCGTGCAGCGCCGGAATCACCGCGTCGACGCGCACCGTCTCCCCCGAGGCGGGCAGAAACAGGCCGTGAATGCTGCGGTCCGGCGTGAGGAACGCCTGGCAGTTCGACGGGTGATTCTCCCACTCGCCGTTTTCCACCTGCTCGGGCGCCGCTTTCGTCAGGAACCAGCGGCCGCTCTTCGTGATGCCCACGGACAGAACGTCGTATTTGTCACGGGAGAGATTGCGCAGAATGGTGGCGGCGGAGAGCCGCGAGATCTCGTGCTCGGACGAGCAGCCGCCGAACAGGACGGCGATTGTCTTTTTCATCATGAAAAGCCTCACATTTCCATTGTGTAATAGGGGGAAAGCCCCCATTCTATCTGTATGAATCCCCCCGGGCGAAGATGCGCGGCGGGCGGGTCCGTCTAAAGCTTTATCTTACCACATTCCGCGCGCGCGCGCAATGCTTCCGGAGGCAAAGTGCGGGCGCGGCGCGCAGAATCCTCGTGACAGAAAAAGCAAATTATCGTATAATATGAGCAGTTTTTTCCGCGCACGCGGAAAACCCGCCCGCCGCCGGACAAACAGCGCGAAAACCCCGTGACAAACCGGACAACCTATAGTATAATAAAGGATATGCCTGCGCCGGCCCATCGGGGCGGGGCGCAGCCGGGGAACAGGAACAAATACGACGACACGGAGTGATGATACATTGGAGCAGAAAGCATTTGACGTGATTGTGGAAAAGCTCGGCGAGGTTCTCGCCAAGCAGGAATTCAAGCGCGCCCCCGACGAGTCCGAGGACGGCGTGCGTCTGGCTGTCTTTACCGGCGAAAATCTCGCCTATGCCGTCGCGTATTCGATGAAGACGAAGCGCATCGAGCTGAGAACGTGCGCCATGACCGACGACGGCCCCGACAAGAACTGGAAAACCATCTCGGGCTGGCTCTACGATCCCCAGCCGGGCGAGAGCGACGACACCGAGAGCATCGTGAACGATTTCTGTGAAACGGTCGAGGGACCGAAGCGCGTCGCCGCCCTGCAGACCGCCAAGAAGAAGCGCACGAAGTCCGAGGAAAGCACCGCCGACCCGGTGTTCATGTTCAACCGCTTCTCGAACCTGTACCCGGAGCTGCGCATGGACCTCATCAACGAGCGCTCGAAGTACGCCACCGTGCGCCCGATCGCCTTCACCCGCGCCTGCATCCTGCCGCGCGTGCAGCAGACGCTCGCCTCCTCCGCCCCCGAGAGCGCTCCGCTGCAGAAGCTCGCCGAGCTGTTCGGGGATCTCTATGAGAACGGAGACTTCGACGTGCGCTCCATCCTGACGATGATCCTTCTCAACGGCCTCGACGAGACCGCCGCGAAGGAAAAGCTCGTCCCCCTCTTCTCCGAGGAGCTCCAGAAGGCCTACAAGGCCGCCCTCAAGCTGCGCGGCAAGAAGGTCAAGCCCGAAAAGGTCAAGAAGCAGCCCCGCGTCGTCGCCGAGGCGCTGCAGAATACACAGGGGAAAAAGTAAGAGGAAGAAGCTGCGGCGGCGCGGCGCGGGTGCGCGGCGGGACGGCGGAAGCGCCGCTGCCGGAAACGGCCCGGTTTGAGAGCGCCGCTTGGAGCTTTTTCCCTTTTGGGGCCGCCGGAACCCGCCGATATCGGCGAAACGACGGGGGAAAAGCGCTTGACAGAGCGGGGCGGGGTATGCTATGATGATACTACCTCAGATGGGGGTTCTTTTTTTTGCGCCCATTTCGAGGGAGGCTGAAGGCTCCGCAGAGGAGCCCGGGAAGCTCCGGTTTCCCGAAAATTTTTCCGTACAACGGGAGGTGCCGTCACATGAGAGTGAAAGTCGTAATGGCCTGCACAGAGTGCAAACAGCGCAACTACAACACGAAGAAGAACAAGAAGAACGATCCGGACCGTCTTGAGATGAACAAGTACTGCCGTTTCTGCAGAAAGCACACGCTTCACAGAGAGACGAAGTAATCCGGACGGAGGGAAAGCGAATGGCAGACACTGAGAAGAAGACTGCTGCGGAGAAAAAGGCTGCCGCTCCCAAAAAGGACAAGAAGCCCGGTAAGTTTTCCGCCGCCGTCAAAAATTCAGGGAAGTTTTTCCGCGACGTGAAGAGCGAGATCAAGAAGATCGTCTGGCCGGCTCCGAAGTCGGTGTTCAAGAACACCGGAGTTGTGCTTGTCGCCATCATCATCAGCGGAATCTTCATCTCCGGACTTGATTCCATTTTCCTTGCCCTGCTCGGTCTGGTCATGAACGTCTGACCGCGCGTGCCGAAGAGAGCGGAGGAGAGAAAATGCCTGAGGAAGCAAAGTGGTATGTCGTCCACACGTATTCGGGGTACGAGAACAAGGTCGCTTCCAACCTTGAAACGACCGTGGAAAACCGTAACCTGCACGATTTGATTCCCGAGATCCGCGTGCCGACCGAAACCGTCACGGAGATCAAGGACAACAAAAAGCGCGAGGTCGAGCGGAAGATTTTCCCCGGCTACGTCCTGGTCAAAATGGTGCTGACCGATGAGTCCTGGTATGTGGTGCGGAACATCCGCGGCTGCACAGGCTTTGTCGGCCCGTCCTCCAAGCCGATCCCCCTGACCGACGAGGAGGTTGCGAAGCTTGGCGTGGAGACCAAGCAGGTGGAGGTTTCCTACGAAGTGGGAGACAGCGTCCACATCACCGGCGGCCCGCTCGAGGGCTTTGTCGGTACCGTCACGGAGATTGACTCCGAGAAGAACCGCGTGCGCGTGACCGTGTCCATGTTCGGCAGGGAAACCCCCGTCGAGCTCGAACTCGATCAGGCCGAGGCGGTCGAATGAGTTACTTGTCAGCATAATATAGCGGGCTTCCCGCTTTATTAGGAGAGGGGCGAAGGCCCCCTGTGGGAGGAACGGGCAGAATTTTACCGCGGCCCGCTCCGCCAGCTACCACAAATTTTGGAGGTGCAAAAAATGGCTCAGAAGGTAACGGGCTTCATTAAGCTTCAGATACCTGCAGGAAAAGCTACCCCGGCGCCCCCTGTTGGACCGGCACTCGGCCAGCACGGCGTCAACATCATGGCGTTCACGAAGGAATTCAACGAGCGCACGAAGAACGACGCGGGCCTGATCATCCCTGTGGTGATCACCGTCTACGCGGACCGCTCCTTCACGTTCGTCACGAAGACCCCGCCTGCCGCCGTCCTCATCAAGAAGGCTTGCGGCATCGAGAGCGGCTCCGGCACTCCGAACAAGACGAAGGTCGCCAAGATTACCCGTGAGCAGGTCAAGAAAATTGCCGAACAGAAGATGCCCGACCTCAACGCCGCGACCGTCGAGTCCGCGATGAGCATGATCGCCGGCACGGCGCGCAGCATGGGCGTCGAAGTCGTAGATTGATCACCCGGGTGGGAGGAACACCAAATCCGATTTACCACTTATAGGGAGGAAAACCAATGAAACACGGTAAGAAATATGTCGACGGCGCAAAGCTGATCGACCGCAGCAAGCTCTATGACGTCAACGAGGCTCTCGACCTGTGCGTCAAGACCGGCACCGCCAAGTTCGACGAGACCGTCGAGGTTCACGTGAAGCTGGGCGTTGACAGCCGTCATGCCGACCAGCAGGTCCGCGGCGCCATCGTTCTGCCCCACGGCACCGGCAAGACCGTGCGCGTCCTCGCGATCTGCAAGGGCGACGCCGCGAAGGACGCCGAGGCCGCAGGCGCCGAGTTCGTCGGCGCGGAGGACATGATCCAGAAGATCCAGAGCGAGAACTGGATGGATTTCGACGTCCTCATCACCACCCCCGACATGATGGGCCTGGTTGGCCGTCTCGGTAAGATCCTCGGTCCCCGCGGCCTGATGCCGAACCCGAAGGCCGGCACCGTGACCCGCGAGATCGGCAAGGCTATTGCCGACGCCAAGGCCGGTAAGATCGAGTACCGTCTCGACAAGACCAACATCATCCACTGCGTTATCGGCAAGGTTTCCTTCGGCACGGAGAAGCTGCAGGAGAACTTCGACGCTCTGCTCGGCGCGATCGTCAAGGCGAAGCCTGCCGCCAGCAAGGGCCAGTATATCCGTTCCTGCGTCGTCGCCTCCACGATGGGCCCCGGCGTCCGCATCAATCCCGGCAAGGTCGGCTGATTTTTTCATCCGATGTAGGTTTGTCAAACATATTGGACAATGAATTCAGAAGGGGAACGCCAGCCGA
>ERZ1673738.1234-NODE-1234-length-39955-cov-26.077519_pt1 | contig 39955 bp, 45 predicted proteins | sample MGYA00580198_ERZ1673738 | MGnify/ENA primary metagenome ERZ1673738 (study PRJEB41218, sample SAMN15661784) | gut metagenome | host: Homo sapiens | place: Canada: London | collected 2015-08-20/2019-03-30 | study: EMG produced TPA metagenomics assembly of...
GCAGCCTGTGTTGAACGGTACTCCGGCAGGACTTTTTGGACTACCGCGCCGTATCCATCAAACCACTTGGCTTATGACCCACACGATAATTTCCCGCCGTTTTTAACGCTGCATATCGGTTTTGAAGAAGCAAAAGCATACCGTAAGCAGTCAGGAAGTTATCTTCGGATAAAGCAATGGGAAGATTTAACCATTGATGTTTATCTGTAACCTATACCTATTATATAGGAAGCTGTTTTGAAAAACAACCTTTTTTACATTTGCAGCCCGATTTCTATCTTTCTATAATAAGACCATAAGGAGGGCGATACTGTGAGAAACAAAAAATATTATCTCTATCTTGACTATGAGCAAACCCGCATTGTCATTGAAAGTTTGGTACGCCTAAAAAATGCTTTACTTCGTCAAGATAGATATACCGACTGTGTAGATGAGCTTATCGTAAAGGTTGCCAATGCTCCGGTCAGAAGATAAAACTACATATGACTATCCGAAAAGGCCGTTTATTCCGTAATGGAACAAGCGGCTTTTTTCATATCCGTACATAGCCGTCTGCCATCGCCGCAGGCGGCTAAATCTATGTAAAGGAGGAAAACCCAAATGGCGAATTGCAAAGTTATCGCGGTGACGAACCAAAAGGGCGGCGTGGGCAAGACAACGACGACCGCAAATCTCGGTATCGGGCTGGCGCAGGAAAACAAAAGGGTACTGCTGATCGACGCGGACGCACAGGCTTCTTTGACGCTTTCCCTCGGTTACGCCAAGCCGGACGAACTGCCCGTTACGCTTGCGGATATTATGCAGGACGTGATTGACGACACCCCGATTCCTGACGGTCGCGGTATTCTGCACCACGGCGAGGGTGTTGACCTACTGCCTGCAAACATTGAGTTGTCGGGTATGGAAATCCGGCTCATAAACGCTATGAGCCGTGAAAGCGTGCTACGGACATATATCAATGCGATAAAACCCCATTACGACTATATCCTCATTGACTGTATGCCCTCGCTCGGAATGATGCCGATCAATTCGTTGGCCGCAGCCGACAGCGTTATCATTCCGTCGCAGCCGTCGTTCCTATCGGCAAAGGGTCTGGATTTGCTTATGCAGTCCATTTCCAAAGTAAAGCGACAGATCAACCCCAAGCTGAAAATCGACGGGATTCTGTTCACTATGGTTGACAGCCGGACCAATGAGGCCAAAGAGATCATTGCGTCGCTGCGCTCCCATTACGGCGAGAAAATCCGTGTGTTTCAGACGGAAATACCCTTTTCCGTGAGAGCCGCCGAAACAAGCGGCCGGGGCAAGAGTATCTACGCACACGACAAAAACGGAAAAGTCGCCGCCGCATACCGTGCTCTGACAAAGGAGGTGTTGGAGATTGAGCGTAAAACCGAGAGATTTAGGAATGACGCCGTTAGATGACCTGTTCTCTACCGATGAAAGCCGTGCGGAGGCACAGCTTGAAAAAGTTATCAAGCTGAATCCCGCCGAAATCTCTGACTTCCCAAATCACCCTTTCAAGGTCAGGCAGGACGATGATATGGCTGAAATGGTCGAGAGTATCAAGAAGTACGGCGTTTTAGTTCCTGCTCTCGTCCGGCCGAAAGAGGACGGCGGCTATGAAATGGTCGCAGGCCACAGGCGAAAATTTGCGGCTTCACTCGCAGGCGTTTCGGAAATCCCCTGTATCGTCCGCAGTCTCACCGATGACGAAGCGACTATCGTAATGGTGGACAGCAATCTGCAAAGGGAAAAGATTTTACCGTCCGAAAAAGCATTTGCGTATAAAATGAAGCTGGAGGCTATGAAAAGGCAAGCAGGCAGACCAAGTAAAGAAAATTTGCGCCCACTGGACACGAATTTAATCGGAACACGGTCTGATGAACAATTAGCAAAAGATTCTCCCGACAGTGCTCGGCAAATTCAGCGATTTATCCGCCTGACCGAGCTTATCCCGCCCGTCCTGCAAATGGTGGACGACGGGAAGATTGCTTTCCGTCCCGCCGTTGAGCTTTCCTATCTTTCCAAAGAACAGCAGCAAACCCTGCTCGAAACAGTGGAGTGCGAGGACTGCACCCCGTCTTTGGCGCAGGCAATTAAAATGAAAGAGTTTAGTAAAGACGGCAAACTGACCGACGAGGTGATTCTATCCATTATGCAGGAGGAAAAGCCAAACCAACGGGAGCAATTCAAAATACCAAAGGAACGTATCAGCAAGTATTTTGCGCCGGGGACGCCCGCACAGAAGATTGAAGATACCATTATCAAAGCATTGGAGCTCTATCGAAAACGGGAGCGCCAAAGAGATATGGAACGATAGAATTTTACTAACAAGGGATAGCTATACCCTTTTGCAAACCGAAACCTGCGGGACGTTCGGCTGTTCCCCCTCTCCACACCTCACCCCCTCAAAACTACCTGTACTACCCGAAAAAAAGAGTATTTTCAAAGGCTTTCAATCTCTCATACCTTTGCAGAAATTCGGCGTTATCCGTACAATGAATCTGCAAAGGAGGCCGGGAAGAATGAAAAAAGCAATCGGAATCGCCCTTTTGGCGGCGTTTCTTGTTTCAATGTCTGGCTGTGCAAATACAGAGAAACAGACCGCCGAAGAACGTACCGTGAGTGAATCATCGGCAATGAGCAATGAGGAATTAAGCGGGGCTATGGAAAGCCGGGAGCCGGAGGAAAACCAGACTGTTTCTTATTCGGACAGTAAAGAAAGTTCCGAAGAATCCACGGCTGCGGCAGGAACGGAATCACCTGCGGTTGAAACCGAATCAGCTGCGGCGGAGAGCAAGACAACAGAAAGTCAATCGCCGCCCGCAGAAGAAAGCAGTTCACCGCAAACCGAACCCGCAAAATCCGTTGAGACGCAGACAACGCCACCGCCGCAAGCAGAGCAGACAGAAGAAATGCCCCCGGAAGAAGAAAGCACGCCACAGCCTGCCAAAGAACCCACCGCCCCGGAATTTGATATTCAGATGTGGGTTGATTATGCTATGGGGTATGCCGAGAGCGTGGGGCTGAATCTTTCGCCGGACGCTACTGCCTGTTGGGACAACCCGATTACCGCAGGTTCGCACAGCCTGTATCTGGAACGGGATATTCAAAGCCGATTAAACCGTTACAGCCGTGACGGTGACATAACCGATGTCTGGATATGGGCGGAGGAACGCTCCGACGGGAGCTATGATTTGTATATCGGCTATGCCTAAATTTAATATTTCACTTTGAGAACGCACCGAAAAAACGGTGCGTTTTTTCATTTTAAGGAGGATTTCAGATGAAAATGCAAAAAGCCAAACGCTTTCTGTCGCTGTTTCTTTCGGCGCTGATGTGCGTTACTACCCTCGTTGGGTTCGGCACGACCGCCTATGCCGCCGAAGAAACCGACGAGGTTTACCTTGTTTCATTCCCTCGTGACGGCGACGAAAATTACGGCGCAGAATGGGGGCACGAAAGCCACACCTTTATGAATGGCTGGTCGTCCGGCAGTTCTCGTTTTACGACTGTCCGCGCAATGGGTGCGTACAACGGCAATATCTGTTACTGCATTGAGGTCGGCGTTCCGCAGGAAACCGGCGACAGCTATACGCAAAAGGGCGAAGATTTTTGGGATAATTACCCCTCGTCCTATAACAGCACCATTTCTCCCGATGATATAAAGCTGTTTATCGGCAGAATTTTTCAGTATGGCTATACGGGTACAATTTCGACCTCTTGGCGTTCGCAGAACGAGGGCGGCGATAAACTGGCCCACGCAGTCGCCACGCAGCTTTTGATTTGGGAAACCGTCGTGGGCGAACGTGACGAAGATTTTAATAAAGTCAGTACAGGCGGCAAAGACGCTATCCTCGACCAGATCAGCCCGGACCACCCCCTTTATGACAAGATTATGCGTTACTACGATTCAATGGCAGCGAGCGTACAGAACCATTCCAAACTGCCGAGCTTTTTTGCAAAATCCACAGGGAAAGCGCAGAATATCGAACTGGAATGGGACGGCGAGAAATACACCGCCACGCTGACCGATCAGAACAATGTCCTTTCCGACTATTCATTTTCAGCAAGCGATTCGGGAATCCATTTTTCCGTTAATGGCAATAAGCTGACGATTACTGCCGAGAAAGCGCCGAGTGATACCGTTACCATCACCGCCGAGAAAACTGCTCAAAGACGGGGTATCATCACTTGGACGGACGGCGTTTACGGCCCTGACGGCGGGATTCAGGACACCGTGACTTACGCACAGACGGTCAACGACCCCATAAAAGGCTATCTGAATATCAATGTAAGCTACGGCAGCGCCAAAATCGTGAAAACCAGCGAGGACGGCAAGGTTGCAGGAATCACTTTTACGGTTACGGGAAACGGCGTAAATCAGACTGTGCAGACCGGTCCAAACGGTGAAATCCAAATCGACAACCTCACCCCCGGCGTTTATACCGTCACCGAACAGAACTACGACAAATACGAACCGCAGGAGGTTCGCCGTGTGACGGTAGTAAGCGGACAGGTCGCAACGGTGAATTTCAATAACGTGCTGAAACGGGGCGACCTCACCGTTACCAAAACCTCGGAGGACGGACTAAACGAGGGCGTTACGTTCCGCTTGTCCGGCACTTCTCTTTCGGGTCTTGCCGTCGATGAGTACGCCGTAACCGACAGTTCAGGCGTTGCCCGTTTTGATGATGTGCTGATCGGCACGGGCTATGTTCTGGAAGAAGTTGATACCGCTATCCGCTATGTCGTTCCTGAAAATCAGACGGCGGCGGTCGAATGGAACACCGTTACCAATAAGAGCTTTCACAATGTTTTGAAGAAATGGAATCTCACCGTCACCAAAAGCGACAATGAAACCGGCACGCCGCAGGGCGACGCTTCTCTTGCAGGAGCCGTCTACGGGATTTATAAAGGCGAACAGCTTATCGACACCTATACCACAGACGAGAACGGGCAGTTCGTGACGAAATATTATATCTGCGGCGATGACTGGTCGCTGCGTGAGATTGAGCCGAGCGAGGGTTATCTGCTGGATGAATCCGTCCATCATATCGGCGCCGAAGCAAAAAACTACACCGTGGAATACAACGCCGTCGCAAGCGATGTAGGCGAACAGATCATCAAAGGCAGAATTGCCCTGATTAAGCACACCGATGACGGCGACACCGGCCTTGAAACGCCGGAGGCCGGAGCTGAATTTGAGGTGTTCCTAAAATCGGCGGGAAGCTACGAAGCAGCGAAAGAAACCGAGCGCGATTATCTCATCTGCGATGAAAACGGCTACTGCCAAAGTGCCGATCTCGTATACGGGACTTACACCGTCCATCAAGTAAAAGGTTGGGACGGTCGGGAGCTTTTGCCTGATTTTGATGTCTATGTATCGCAGAGCGGCGAGGTCTACCGCTATCTTGCCAACAACGCAAATTTTGAAAGCTATATCAAGATCGTCAAAGTGGACGCCGAAACCGGCAAGACGATTCCCTATGCAGGCGCGGGCTTTCAGCTTTACCGCCCGGACGGAACATTGATTACGCAGAGCTTCACCTATCCCGAACCTGTTACCATCGACACCTTTTATACCAACGATGAGGGCTGGTTAATCACTCCTGAAAAGCTGGAATACGGCACAGGGTATTCGCTGGTCGAGGTATCGGCGCCCTACGGGTACGTTCTGAACAGCGAGCCGGTATATTTTGATGTGGTTCAGGACGCTTCTGCCAATGAGGGCGGTATTGCCGTGATTGAAGTTATCAAGGAGAATACCGCACAGAAAGGCGTTATCAAGATCAGCAAGACCGGCGAGGTATTTTCTTCTGTTACGGAAAGCGAGGGCGTATATCAACCCGTCTATTCCGTACGGGGGCTTGCGGGCGCGGTTTATGAAATCACAGCCGCCGAGGATATTGTCACGCCGGACGGTACGCTGCGCTATACTGCCGGCGAAGTGGTTGACACTGTAACCACAGACGACACAGGGCTTGCCGAGAGCGAACCGCTTTATCTTGGAAAATATAAAATCCGTGAAATTACTGCCCCCTATGGAATGGTTCTGAATGGAGAAGTTCACACCGCAGAACTCACCTATGCGGGACAGGAAATCGAGATTACCGAAACAGCCGCCAGCTTCTATAATGAGCGACAGAAAGCAGCCGTTACCCTCGACAAGATTTTAGAGCAAAATGAGCAGTTCGGTATCGGCGCAAACGGTGAGATTACCGCCGTTACCTTTGGCTTGTTTGCCGCCGAAGATTTAACCGCAGCAGACGGCTCGGTGATTCCTGCGGACGGGCTGCTTGAAATCCTCTCCGTAGATGAAAGCGGCCATGTCGTTTGCAAGACCGACCTGCCGTTTGGCAGCTTTTATTTTAAGGAGCTCTCCACCGACGAGCACTATATCCTCTCCGATGAAAAGTACCCGTTTGAGTTCTCTTATATGGGACAGGACACCGCCCTTGTGGAGATCAAGGCCAATGACGGCGAAGCAATCGGCAACGACCTGATCTACGGTGAAATTCACGGTCTGAAAAAAGACGAGAACGGAAACGCCCTCGGCGGCGCTGTCATCGGCCTTTTCAAACCGGATTGCACCGAGTTCATTACCGAAAATGCGATTATGTCCGCCATCTCTGCCGAGGACGGCAGCTTTTCGTTTGCAAATGTGCCTTACGGAAACTGGGTCGTGCGTGAAATCGAAGCCCCGACCGGCTTTGTGCTTTCGGAAGAATCCTTTGCCGTCACTATTGATAAGGACGGCGCCATCATTGAGGTGGAAATCGAAAACACGCTGATTCGAGGGAATGTGCAGCTCACCAAAACCGACAAGGACTATCCCGAAAACAAACTGACGGGCGCAAAGTTTGCCGTCTACCGTGACAGTAACGGCGATAAGGCTTTTGACGAGAACGACGAAAAAATCGGCGAACTCTCCGAAGTCAGCACAGGCGTTTATGAAATGCACGACCTCACCTACGGCGGCTATTTTGTAAAAGAACAGCAAGCGCCGGAGGGTTTCTATTTGGACGAGAACGCCTATTATTTTGAGATCACCGAACACGGCCAGACCGTCACCGTCGAAAATGAAGCGGGCAAGGGATTTGTCAACACCCCGCAGGTCGGCTCTCTGAAAATCGTCAAGACTTCCTCTGACGGCAAGGTGGAGGGTTTTTCGTTCCGAGTGACCGGCTCAAATGGTTATTCCGAGGTCTTTGTTACCGATGAAAACGGGGAAATCTTCATCGAAAATCTCCGCATTGGCGATTACACCGTATCCGAAGTTTCGGACGGGGCTTCTGCCGCCTATGTACTCCCTGCGGATAAGACAGCCAGCGTATTTGAGGGCGCTGTTACCACAGTGGAAATGCACAACGAACTCCGAGATACCCCGAAAACAGGCGACGACAGGAATCCCGCCCTTTGGCTCTCCCTGCTCGGCGTTTCTGCGGCCGGCGCTGCGGTTCTCGGCGTGATCGGTTTGAAGAAAAAATCTAAAAAGGAGGACGCTGAATAATGGACGTGAAAACAATCGTTGCTATCGGCTTGGTCGTTTTCATCATAGGCGCTTTGATTTTCCTCAAAATCAGAAGCCGTAAAAAATAACGACCGAGGGCGGCCAATGCAGCCGCCCTCTTTACATACCCGAAAAAAGATAAGGAGGATTCGACTATGGTTCACTATTTCTATTCTGACATAGCGCAGAAGTACGGTATCAATGCTGCTGTGCTTGCGGCGTTCATTTGGGAATGTATCGAGGGCAAGAGCATACGGCAGCCGCAGTTACACGAGGGCAAGGTTTGGTTTCGCTGCTCGGTACAGATGTTGACGGGGTTCTTTCCGTACCTTTCCTATGACGAAATCCGTTATGCGCTGAAACGGTTGATAAAAGGGCGTGTTCTTGTTAAGGGACATTTCAACGAAAGCCGCTTTGACCGCACAAACTGGTACGCATTTACCGAGTTCGGGCAATATTTGATGACGGAAAGCGAGGGCGATTACAATGAATGACGGCAGACACGTTATTTGGAGCAACGACCTTGACTATGACGACTGGAAAGACTATTTGGAGGAACAGTACCCGGAACTATCCGAAAACGAGCGTATTGTTTTGATGTATGAGATCAATGGCGACTATCTGGACGATGAGCGAAGCAATCTGGATATTCAGCTATCCCGCCCCATTCTCGTTGTCGGGGACTTGGGGCTTTGGAACGGCCGACGTATGGGATATAAGGAAATCCAAAGTGGCAATATCCGTGACTGCCTGTATTCGGACACGGACTATGTAACTTGGTTTGTAGATAGGAACGGCGATTTTCGCTGCGACGCTATCCATCACGACGGGACAAACCACTATCTCTACCGTGTTTATAGAGACGGTGTTACCGAAACGCAGATCGACAACCTGAAAGAAAAGCTATACTACGGCACAGCGACCCGCAAAGATATTACGAGAATCACCCGCAGGCTTGGCGACGAGATTGCCAGAGTACACGGCTTTCCCATTCCACGCCAGCGACAAGAAGCCGTACAGGAACGATAAGGAGGCGGGACGATGAATAACTTATCTGATTCAAGGGATTGTGCTTTTGAGGCGTTCATTACGAATTTAGGGAAATACAACGAGGGTGAACTCGTCGGCGAATGGGTCAAATTTCCCATTACTAATGACAAAATGCAGGAGGTATTTAAGAGAATCGGCATTGGCCGCCGCTATGAGGAATGGTTTATCAGCGATTATGAGTTTCATATTCCAAATCTTTATGACCTTTGCGGAGAATATGAAAGTTTGAGCGAGCTGAATTATCTTGCCGGAAAGCTGATAACACTAAATGAGAATACGGAGTTTTGGCAAGCGGTTTTTGATTTGGGCGAATGTGCTGACAGTGTAAAAGACTTAATCAATCTAACCGAAAATCTGGATTGTTTCGATTTTTTGCCGGGAATATCAGACGAATATGATCTCGGCTATTATTGGGCCGAAAAAAGCGGCTGTTATGATACAAGCCGTATGGGGCCTCTTGCCGATTATATTGACTACTATGGATTTGGCGAAGATATTTATATGAGTGAAACCGGAGCATTTACCGACACAGGGTATATCCGTATGGATAGCAGCAGTTTTGTTGAAGTCTACGACGGAAATATCGAGAACATACCCGAAGAATACCGTATTCAAAGCCCGAATGTTTGTACCCGCCCCACACCCTCTAAAGCCGAAGTAAACAAAGATGTTGCCCGTTGATAAAGGGGCAGGTCTTTTCAGACTTGCCCCTTACATTTTAATAGAGTATGATTTTATTGATCGGCGAGCTTGCGGAGATGAGCGTCACGGCGCAGCGTTTCTTTTGTTGCCGCCGCCATATCACGGATTATGCGAATCTCATACTCATCGCAGTCCTCTAATATGAGCGCAATATCCTTTTCAAACTGAACCTTTGCCTTTACCACATTATCGCAAAGCAGGTCGTCACTTGTTATATGCAAAGCATTGGCAATGTTGATAATAGTGTTCAGGCTGACCCTTGTTGTCCCTGTTTCAATATTGCTTAAATGCGTGGGCGAAACGCCTACCATTTCAGAAAGTTTTTCTTGGGTTAAATCGGCTTTAATGCGGGCGATCTTGATACGCTTGCCTATTGCCTTGTAATCAAGTTCCATACTGCACCCCCTTTGCTTTAAGAAATTAGCCAAATATATTGTAACCACGGGCAGGGTGCATTATAATAATTTATATCCGTATTATACGGGTATGGTTCATTTTTCTAAAAATAAAACGTAATTCTGGCGGTGTATGGGGAAGCAAGCGGTTTCGTACCTTTGATATTGTTTCGCCTGTTGGGTATAGTATAATAAAAAAGCGAGGAAGTGATTTTATGAGCGAAAACAGTTCATATCTTGATTTAGCCGGACGTATAGCGGATTCCTTTGAAGAAATCGAAAACGATATAACGGTTGATTTGCGAAAAAGCAATGAGGAATACTACTCTCTGTACCAAAGCATATCCGACTTGAAAGCAAAAAATCCCTTTATCCAAAAGGTTATAGAGGGTGCGGGCGGGTTCACCCTATCGTCCGAAGAACACGAAGTTTTGGCAAATTATTTCAGGCTTCAATTCCGGCTCGAAAGTATGGAACGGGAGCACATCTATTTCAGGGGACATACTGACTGCATTTCCTATCTGAAAAAGGTCGGAGCATTTTGATCGGCGGCGGCACGGGATTTTCCGTGCCGTTTTTCCATATCTGAATTTCTTTACATAGCCGAGAGGTTTTCATTTTGAAAGCCCCTCGGCTTTTTTTATTTCAGAATGGAGGTGAAAATGTATGCCATATATCCCGCCGGAAGTCGTGGAAAAAGCCCGTGCAATGGACTTGCTGACCTACCTTAAAAACTATGAGCCGCAGGAGCTTGTTCATTTCGGCGGCAACACCTACTGCACCCGTGAACACGACAGCTTGAAAATCTCCAACGGAAAATGGTGCTGGTTTTCCCGTGGGATCGGCGGCTACTCTGCCCTTGATTATCTTATCAAGGTAAAAGAAATGCCGTTTACGGAGGCGGTCGAGACAATTATGGGAAGCACGGCGGTTTCGCCGCCCATCTATGAACCTGCCCCAAAGGAAGAAAAGCCGAAAGTTTTGCTATTGCCGCAGGTCAGCCGGTGTGCCACCCACGCCGTCGAATATCTGCACCACCGAGGTATCGACTATGATCTGATAGATTTTTGTATCAGCACGGGACGGCTGTATGAAAGCTATCCTCATCACAACGTTGTGTTTATCGGTATGGATAAGGACGGCAAAGCCCGCTATGCAAACCTGCGTGGGATAGGCTCGGATTTCATCGGAGACGCCACCGGAAGCGACAAGCATTATTCTTTTGGGATTCCCGCAGCAGGAGAAAGCGGCCGGCTGCATTTGTTTGAATCGGCGGTTGATCTGCTTTCCTTTGGAACGCTTTTGAAACTGTACGGCAAAGACTGGCGAAGCGATCACCTGCTCTCTCTTGCCGGTGTTTACCGTCCGAAAAAGAACATTTCAGAAAGCACCCTGCCCGCCGCCCTTGTACGGTATCTGGAAGAACACCCGCATATCTGCAAGGTGATTTTGCGGTTGGATAACGACCTGACGGGCAAACAAGCCGCCGAAACCATCAAAACCCTGCTGCCGAAAAAGTATGCGGTTGAGGTGGAGAGCAAGCCGCCCCCGCAGGGCAAGGATTACAACGATTTTCTATGTATGCGGCTCGGACTTCCCATTACCAAACGAAAGGAGCGAGCAAAGGAGCGATAACAAATGACGGAACTACTGAATACAGGAAAAAGAATCCGGCGGTTTCGTATTCTGCGGGGTATGACGCAGAAAGCGTTAGGTATGGCCGTGGGCTTTCCTGCGGAAAGCGCCGACATACGAATTGCACAGTACGAATCCGGCGCAAGGATGCCGAAACAAAACCTGTTGTGCCAAATGGCACAGGCGCTTGGCATTTCTCCCTCGGCGCTTGCCGTCCCACGGATACAAAACGCCAAAGAATTGTGTTCTTTATTGATTGCATTGGAAGATGAGTGCGGTATCAAGTTGTCCCTGCAATCCGATAACGCCGCAGCAATTTTTGAATCCTACGAAGAAAGGAGCAAAACAATGAAAACTTACGAGGTTACGATTACCGAAACCCTGCAAAAAACGGTTGAGATTGAGGCAGCTTCACGAGAACAGGCAGAGGAACTTGTTGAGCGGAAATGGAACGACAGCGAATATATCCTCGACGCTGAGGCTTTTGTTGGCGTGGATTTCGATGCAAGAACAAAAGAGCGAAGCCGTGACTATGAACGCTGAAAGGAGTTTTCGCTATGAGTGATGACAAAAAAATCAAAGTTGTTTTATTGGAGCCGGCCAAATTGGCTCGTCCGGTTGAGATCGACGCTTCTCTGGAAGGTATGCAGAAAACCGTCGGCGGACTGATTGAACCCTTTTATCCCTTTGAGGAACAGGTCTGTATTGTTTGTAACGAGGAAAGCAAAATCAACGGTATGCACCCAAACCGCAGCGTGAAAAACGATGAGGGCATTATGGTCGATTTCATTTTTGGCCCTGCCTTTATCTGCGATTGCCGTGGTGAAAGTCTGGATAGTCTTTCCGATGAACAGATCAATCGTTATTCCAAGATGTTTCGTTATCCCGAACACTTGGTAAAACTGAATGATACACTCATTGGCGTTCCATTCAACCCGCAAAGGGATAAAGAACGCTGATCTATTTTCGGCTGGTGGCAAAATGTTCGGCCGCAGGGACGAACTCTATGCGATGTACCAGCAAGCATCGCCTTTGTGATACCACAAAGGCACTTGTTAGGGGCGAGCCCCTAAACCCCCTGCTCTTTCATTGCTCCCTTTTAAGAAGGTGGGCGATATTTCTATTATATAAGATATATAAGGAAAGGAAGATTACGCTATGTTTGCATTTCTCTTTTTCATCATCGGATTTCTGATCGGCGGACTTGTCGGCATTACGATTATGAGCCTGTTGCAGATAAACCGCCTGCGAGGAAAGGACGACGAACAATGAACGACCCGATTACCTTTTTAGATTTTTTTAGCGGTGTCGGCGGTTTCCGCAAGGGCTTTGAGCTTTGCGGTATGGTCTGCAAAGGCCATTGTGAAATTGATAAATTCGCAGACCGCAGCTACCGCGCCATACACGATATAAAGGAGGACGAATGGTTTGCAGAAGATATTACCAAAGTCGCCCCCGGAGAATTGCCGAGGGTCAACCTATGGGCGGGAGGATTCCCGTGTCAGGACATTTCTGTTTCTGGCCGACAAAGAGGGCTTGCCGGAGAACGAAGCTCTCTCTTTTTTGAAATCGTTAGACTGCTCAAAGGCACGTCTGCCGAAGATCGACCCGAATGGATTGTCCTTGAAAATGTTAAAAATCTGCTCTCCGTTAATCGAGGGTGGGACTTTGCGACCGTTCTCTGTGCGCTGGCCGAAATCGGCTATCATCTCGAATACGGACTTCTTAATTCACGATTCCACGGCGTTCCGCAAAACCGGGAAAGAATCTACCTTGTCGCTTATCGACATTTTAGAGCCGGAGGTGGACGAAAAGTATTTCCTGTCACAGCGAGCGATGGAAAGGCTCTTATCCAACTGATCGGCGGCACACAGGGCAAGCGTGTTTACGACTCTGCGGGTATAAGCTGTACGCTGATGAGCGAGGGCGGCGGCTTTGCGGGCAGAACGGGAATGTATTTTATCGACCTGTGCAAAGGCAATCCAAGGATTACCGAGAACGCCCGCTGCCTGAAAGCAAGGTATGACGGCGGCGTTACCAACCGAAGCTGCGACAATTCCGGCGTTCTCTGTATGAGCGAGGCTTGCCCCGACCGTACCGAGGAAACGGCGCTGGTTCAGTTAAAACGAAACGACCCGAAAATCCGGGAACAGGATTATATCAAATGCCTGATCGCAGGCTATAACAAAATCGGCGTGAGCAACCGGGGCGAAAGCTCCGGCGTTTTTTATGGCTGCCGTGCCGTTCTCACCCCTGACCGGGAAAAGAAAAGGCAGAACGGCCGCCGCTTCAAAGCGTGCGGAGAAGCCGCCTTTTGCCTGAATACGCAGGACAGGCACGGCGTATATCTCTGCGCCTGCGATTCCTGCGAAAAGGCTATGCCCGTCAAGAGTGCTACCAAAACAGGATATGAGGAAGCAAAATGCGGCGATTCCATCAATCTTGCCTTTCCCGAAAGCAAAACCCGCCGTGGGCGTGTCGGGAAAGAAATCGCCCAAACCCTCGACACTTCCTGTAATCAGGGTACGCCTTTTGCCGGCTGCGGACGAATCCGAAAGCTAACGCCCCGTGAGTGCTGGCGGTTACAGGGATTTTCCGATGAAATGTTTGATAAGGCGGCCGCCGTCAACTCTGACGCGCAGCTATACAAACAGGCGGGAAACGGCGTGACGATTCCCGTTGTCTATGCGGTCGGGAAACGGATTGTTGAAATTCAAAACGAGCTGAACAAGGAGGCGATGAATCTATGAGAAAACGAAATGTTCACATTCAATTCTGGCTGGATAAAAGGGAGGCCGAGGCGCTTCAAAAAAGGGTCAAGAAAAGCGGTCTGTCCCGTGAGGCGTATTTGCGGCACTTGGTAAATGGGCTTGTTCCGCAGGACGCCCCGCCGCCCGACTATTTTTCAATGATGAGGGAGCTCCACGGTATCGGCAACAACCTCAATCAGATTGCCGTTAAAGCCCATACCTTGAATGTCCTCGATGTGCAAAGGTACGACGAGGCTTGCCGAAAACTCGACGCTGCCGTTAAAAAGATCACCGAGGCGGTTATCCTACCCCGTTCGATAAAATAACGCTATGGCGACAACCTCTATCTGGCGGCTAAAAGGCTGGCTCGGCAAAGTGGTGATCTATGTGGAGAATCCCGATAAAACCGCAAACCCTCAATTTTATACGCAGGAAGATCTAACCGGGCAGGACGGTCAAAACCTGACTGATGTTATCCGCTATGCCGTCAATTCCGAAAAGACGCAGCAGACCGATAACGAGAATTGTACGGTGGTTCACCGCTTTGTAAGCGGAATCAACTGCTCTCCATCGACCGCCCGTGATGAAATGCTTGCTGTAAAAAAGCGGTTCGGGAAAGAAAACGGGACGGTGGCCTATCATGGCTATCAATCTTTTGCCCCCGGCGAGGCCACCCCCGAAATGGCGCACGAGATCGGCAAAAAACTGGCTGCCCGTTTGTGGGGCGGCCGCTATCAGGTGATTGTGGCGACCCACCTTGACAAAGAAAATCACCTGCACAATCATTTCGTGCTGAACACCGTTTCTTTCGTTGACGGTATCAAATACCACCGCACGAAAAAGGACTATCACGATATGCAAACCGTTTCTGACGAACTCTGCCGGGAATATGGCTTATCGGTAATCGAACACCCGCAGCGTGGAAAATCAAAGCACTACGGCGAATGGCGTGCGGAACAGGAGCAGCGCCCTACTTGGCGGGGGCTGATACGAGCCGACATTGACGAGGCTATCCGGCAGTCAATGACCGAACGGCAGTTTTTTGAAAATCTGCGGAAAAAGGGCTATGAGGTGAAGATTGGCAAGGATATTTCGGTAAGGCCGCCGCAGAAAGAACGGTTTGTACGGCTTATGCGGAATTTCGGTGAGGACTATTCGATTGAGAATATCCGCAGACGGATTTTATCGCAGAACCGCCCCGAACGCCCTGCCCACGAACCGACCCGCACCGTCATACGGATTCGGCTGTTCGGCAGCTTGGAAAAAGCACGCAAAATCACAGGATTTCGGGCGCTGTATTTTCATTACTGCTATCTGCTCGGTATCTTCCCGAAAAACAAGCCCCGCCAAAATCCGAAAAGGCTTCATTTCCTACTGCGTGAAGATCTCCGTCATTTAGACGCCATAACCGAAGAAACAAGGCTGCTTGTGCGAAATCATATTGATACCGCTGAGCAACTTTTTTCATACCGTGGCGAGGTTCAGCAGAAAGCAGAATCTTTGATCGCTGACCGAAAAGAGTTATACCGGCTATCCCGGACGGCAGCAGTAAAGACCGACAAGGGCAAGACCGCAGAAATCAAATCACGCATTGCCGCCATTTCCGACGAGCTTGCAGGTCTGCGGAAAGAACTTGCCCTGTGTGACGGTATCGCCGCCCGTTCGGGCATTATCAAAGAAAAAATCAAAACCGTCCGTGAGGACGAGAATCAAAGAAAGGAGAATCGTGAGAATGAACACATCAGGCGACGCAGCAGAACAAATCGTTAGGTTAAGTTTAGAGGGTACGGAAGTTGCCTTAAAGCTGACCGGCTCTGCGGCAAAGAATATCGCCGCTATGATTTATGCTGTCCTGAAAAACAGGGATAAAAACAAAACCAAAGGCAGGCAGCGCCTGACGGGTATGTTGAAAAGCGGCAAGGAGCTTAAAGTGTTTACCGTAAGCGAGGAGCATTTGAAACAGTTTGCGGCCGAAGCCAAACGGTACGGCGTTGTTTACTGTGCTCTGCGGGGTAAGGGCAAATCAACGGACGGTATGGTTGACGTTATGGTTCGCGCCGAGGACGCTTCTAAAATCAACCGCATTGTAGAACGGTTCAAGCTGGCTGCGGTCGATACCGTTTCCATCAAACGGGACATTGAGCAGACCAAATCCGAAAAGGCCAAGGCAACCGCCCCCTCTGCTCCTGAACAGGCACAACCCGAAAAAACCGAGGACGACCGGCTGCTTGACGATTTAATGGGCGCTCCCGTGAGAAAGGAAGAAAACGCACCCCCAAACCCCGAAGCGGCAAAGACGGAGAAATCCCGTCCGTCCGAGCCTACCTCAAACAAGCAAAGCAGAACCGCCGAGGGTACTGTTAAATCTCCCGAAGAACGCCCCTCTGTCCGTGAGGAATTGCGGGAAATTCGGGAGAACCGGCAGAAAGAGGCGGATTCCCCGGCTGCTCCCGAACCCACCGTATCAAAAAAGCCACAAAGGCAGCAGACGACTACCCACAAACAACCGTCCCGAAAAAAGAGTAAGAAAGCAAAGGAGAGATAATTTATGAGCAATTTTGATGATATTTTTGACCCCGCCCCGCAAAATGAAGATTTTGACAAAGAGGCTTGGGCGGCCAAGAAAAAGGCGGAGCGTGACGAAATTTATTTCCTTGCCGACGCCACCGCAGAGGAAGTCGCCGCAGACGGCGGCAAGTTCCGTGACTATCTCGATGTGCAGGCAAATTTCCGTCACTACTCCGCTACCAACGCCCTTTTGATTCTGGCGTTCAATAAGGACGCAAGCAGACTGGGCGACAAGGATTTTTGGCGAGATCAGGGCGTGTATATCAAGCGGCAGGAATTTAGCCGTCCGATCAAGATTATTGAATCGAACGGCGAATACACCCGTGACGATGGCAGTATCGGCGTTTCGTACAACATTAAGCGTGTATACGACATTTCGCAGACTACCGCCCGCCCACGAGCCAAACAGCCAGTTTCTCACGACCCAAGAGCTTTGCTGAACGCCATGATTTACAAGCGCCCCGTAGAAATCCGTTCCGTCGATGAGCTCCCGGACCATGCTTCTGCTATTTACGACCACGAACAGAAAGTTATTTTTGTATGCCGTGGTTTGGACGCGGATAATCTTTTCTGCGGGCTTTCAAAGGCGATTGCAGAAGCCGAGATTGCATTGACAACAGATGAATATATCCCGGACAACGCCGCCTACAAGGCGCATTGTGTTTCGTATATTCTCGGAAAAGAGTTTGGTTTTGAGGTGAGCGATTACAATTTCGGAAACCCCTCTGAATGTTTGCGTACCGACGACCCGCAGGCGATTCGCGCCGAACTTTCCGAAATCCGAGATACTGCCTATGATATTTCCGCAAGAATGGCCCGGTCGCTGGAAAAAAGCAAGGAGCCTCGGCAGAATGAACAGGAGCGTTGAGTATGGAAAAACAGGAAAAACGGGTTTTAACCCTTGACCGATACGAACACGGCGTTGTGATCAACGCCCTCAATGAAATGCGAAACGACCTGCTGGAAGAAGAACGCCCTACCGACATTGTGGACGAAGTTCTCTTGAAAGCGATTGACGCCCCGACAAAAAAAGTAAGGTGCAGGGACGATGAAGCGCGGGAATAGCACTCTCGTCCTCTGCCTGTTTGGGATTCTCCCCGTTGTGTGGCTTGGGCTGCTCATTGCCCCCGCCGCACACGGGGGCTTGCCCGAAATTGTTGCCCGATTTCCTGCGGCGATGAGCGACCCGTTTCATATTGAGCTTTGCGAGGACAGCTTGAAAACTGTCCTCCTTTCTTTATGCGTTTACGGGCTTGCTATCGGGATATTCCTATCTTCCCGCCGCAACTACCGCAGAGGCGAAGAGCATGGCTCGGCGAAATGGGGCAGCGCCAAAGCCGTGAACAAGAAATATCGGGCGGCAAAATTCGAGGATAATAAAATCTTTACGCAAAATGTCCGTATGGGTTTGGACGGCCGAAAGCACCGCCGTTCATTGAATACGGTTGTGGTCGGCGGCAGCGGCGCAGGTAAAACGAGGTTCTATGCGAAGCCGAATCTCTGTCAGGCCAACACCAGCTATGTTGTTCTGGACCCCAAAGGCGAACTTTTACGGGACACCGGCTATCTGCTCACACAAAAGGGATATGAGGTACGGGTTCTGGATTTGCTCAATATGGAGCGCAGCCATTGCTACAATCCGTTTGTCTATCTGCGGGACGACAACGATGTGCAGCGTTTGGTTACAAACCTGTTCAAATCCACGACGCCCAAAGGCTCGCAGTCAAACGACCCGTTCTGGGACACCGCCGCTTCCATGCTTCTGTTGGCGCTCATTTTCTACCTGAAATATGAAGCGCCCCCGGATGAGCAGAATTTTCCTATGGTAATGGAAATGCTGCGAGCAGCAGATGTACGGGAGGATATGGACGAATACACCTCGCCCCTTGACGAACTGTTTGAAAGGCTGGAAATGCGAAATCCCGACCATATCGCCGTGAAGTATTACAAGGACTATCATTCCGGCTCGGCAAAAACGCTCAAATCCATTCAGATCACGTTGGCGGCAAGGCTGGAAAAGTTCAACCTGTCCTCTCTGGCGGCTCTGACCGCTACGGACGAACTGGATTTACCGTCCCTCGGTGAAAAGAAAGTGGCGCTCTTTGCGCTCATACCCGATAACGATACAAGTTTCAATTTCCTTGTCAGTATCTTATACACGCAGCTTTTTCAGCAGTTATTTTATCTTGCCGACCACAAATACGGCGGCGCTTTGCCCGTCCCCGTCCACTTTCTTATGGACGAGTTTGCCAACGTCAGTTTGCCAGAGGACTTTTCAAAAATTCTGGCTGTGATGCGGTCAAGGCAGGTGTTCGTGTCTATTATCCTGCAAAATATAGCGGCACTCAAAGCATTATTTGAAAAGGAATGGGAAAGCATTTTAGGTAACTGCGACGAGTTTCTTTACCTCGGCGGCAACGAAACCTCGACCCACAAGCTGATTTCCGAATCTTATCTCGGCAAGGCGACCATCGACACCAACACCTACGGGAAATCGTCGGGGCGTAACGGGAATTACAGCACGAACTATCAGATTACAGGCCGTGAATTGATGACGCCTGACGAGGTTCGTATGCTGGATAACCGCTACGCCCTTTTGTTTATCCGTGGCGAGCCGCCCATTATGGACGAAAAATTTGATATTCTGAAACACCCGAATGTGGCGCTTACCACAGACGGAAAAGCAAAACCCTATCAGCACGGCGGGACAGAAAACGCTGTGGCGACACTTTCTATCGTCGGGAACGTTTCTGCGGATATTCCCGATCTGGAAGAAACCGAAACCGATTACGAGCTTCTTTCCGATGAGGATATAGAAGCTCTATTTTTCAATTAAGGAGGATATGCGAAATGAAGAACTTTACCAAAAACAAGACTGCAAAGAAACTGCCTATGCCCGTCAAGGTGAAAAAAGGATTCCGCTTTTACTGTGCGGCGGTGCTGACCGTTGCCTTTGCGATTGGCTGCTCTGTAACGGCCTTTGCCGCCAGTGACCCTTTGACCGTTGTAAATAATTTGAGTGATTTTATCTTTGGGCTTATCCGTGCGGTCGGATTGATTCTGCTTGGTTGGGGCGTTGTGCAGGTTGGCCTTTCCTTTCAATCCCACGACCCGAGCCAGCGTTCACAGGGATTTCTGACGTTGGCGGGCGGCATTGTTATCACATTTGCCAAAGAGATTCTTACCCTGATTACCGGCTGAAAGGAGGACAATTCCAAATGGAAAAATGCGAGTGCTATATCCACTCTCTGAAACAGGGAGAAAAACACGTCCTCGGTGAAGCAACGATTCTCAAACGCTTGGGCGATAACGATTATCTGGCCGAGGTGGACGGCGTGAAATGCCACGCCATATTTAACCCCTTTGTCGGACGCTACTTTGTGGACGACGTTTACGGAATCATTCGTACCCCGCCTGACCGAGACGCCCGATAATCAAAAAATACGGCAAGGAGGGGCAGGCCGAATAAGCGGCCTGCCCTGATCTGCCTGAAAGGAGGAATCTGTTTTGAGTGATAACTGGGTTGTGCAGAACCTCGAAAATGCGCTGGAAACGTGGAACAGCAAACTTGCCGAGATATGGCAGCTTATAACGCAGTCGCCGGAACAATTCAAAGGCGGCGGGATATGGGCGGTCATTGTCAATATTCACGGCGCAGTACAGGCGATCGGACTTGCGCTTTTGGTGCTGTTCTTTGTCATCGGCGTGATGAAAACCTGCGGGTCATTCGCAGAACTGAAAAAACCGGAACACGCTCTAAAACTTTTCATTCGTTTTGTGTTGGCAAAAGCCGCCGTCACATATGGTTTGGAATTGATGATGGCCTTATTCAATATCGTACAAGGACTTATCAGCACCATAATGACCGCCGCAGGCTTCGGCTCGGCTGCACAGACCGTTTTACCGGCCGAAATCGTAACCGCCATTGAAAGCTGCGGATTTTTTGAATCTATCCCTTTATGGGCGGTGACGCTGATCGGCGGCCTGTTCATTACGGTACTGTCGTTCATTATGATAATGACTGTGTATGGGAGGTTTTTCAAATTGTACCTCTATACCGCTATCGCCCCTGTCCCTCTCTCGGCTTTTGCGGGAGAACCGACGCAGAATGTGGGAAAATCCTTTATCAAATCCTATGCGGCGGTATGTTTGGAGGGTGCAATCATCGTCCTCGGCTGTATCATTTTCTCTCTCTTTGCTTCGGCGCCGCCCGTGGTTGACCCCAACGCTGCGGCCGTTACGCAGGTATGGAGCTATATTGGAGAACTGATTTTTAACATGATCGTGTTAGTCGGGGCTGTGAAAATGGCCGACCGTGTTGTGCGTGAAATGATGGGACTATAAGGCTTCTTGCATAGATTCGCAAGAAGCTATTTTTTATGTTAAAGGAGCGATATGCTATGAACTCATATGAAGAAAAAAAGCAAAGACGAATCGACTACTACAACGAGAAAGCGGAGAAGTTTGAACAGGAAAGCAGCCAGCTTGCGCACGAATCAAGCAAGATGATCGACGCTATCCCTATGGGGCAGCCGCTTTTGGTCGATCACCATTCCTGTAAATCCGACAAAAATTATCGTGACCGTGCGTGGGGCAAAATGGAAAAATCCGTGGAAGCAAGCAAAAAAGCGGACTACTACCGCAGCAAGGCGGAAGCCGCCGAGAAAAACACCGCCATTTCCAGCGACGACCCCGAAGCGGTTACGAAGCTGAAAGAAAAGCTGGAAAAACTGCAAAACTTCCAAAGTCATATGAAAAAAGTCAACGCCTACTATCGTAAAAACGGTACGATGAAAGGCTTTGAGGGCATTTCCGATGAAAAAGCGGCAGAGATTGACGAGGCTGTGAAAAACAGCTACTCGTGGATAACCGCCCCTTATGCCCCTTATGAGCTATCCAACAACAACGCTGAAATCAACCGCTTAAAAAAGCGTATTGCCGCTTTGGAAAGCCGTGCGGAGGTAGGATTTGTCGGCTGGCAGTTCGAGGGCGGCGAAGCCGTTGCCAACGAGGAAGAAAATCGGTTGCAGCTTCTTTTCGATGAAAAGCCAAGCGAGGAACAGCGGAGCAAGCTGAAAAGCTGGGGTTTTCGCTGGTCGCCCTCTAATAAGGCGTGGCAGAGGCAATTAAACGACCATGCGATTTATGCGGCCGGACAGATTGATTTTATCAAGCCCCTCGACGGCCGGACACCCCGTGAAATTCAGCCAAAACCGAAACACAAGGACGAGCAGGAACGCTAACGGGAGGTGCAGACTTTGGAAGTAAAGATCAATCGTGAAATACGCAATTATACGGAATCCGTTTTTTTCGGATTGTCTCTGCGGCAATTTATTTTCGCTATTTTAGCGGTTGCTGTCGCCGTGGGGTTGTATTTTCTCTTAAAGCCCTATGTTGGGACGGAAACCGTGAGTTGGGTTTGTATTCTCGGTGCGGCGCCGTTCGCCGCTATGGGATTTGTGACCTACCACGGAATGAAGGCCGAACAGTTTTTATGGGCGTGGCTGCGTTCTGAAATGCTGGAACCACGGGAAATCCGTTTTGAGCCGGTCAATTACTATTATGAAATGCTCAAACCGATTATCGAAAAACACGAAAGGGAGGGTTAAGCCAATATGATGAAAACATTAAAGCAAGCGTTTACGCAGGACAAGGAACGATACCATGTTCCCCGCAAAGTGCAGGACGTTATTCCTATCCGACGTATCTGGGAGGACGGAATTTTTCAAGTCGGCAACCGTTTCGCAAAGACGTATAAATTTTCGGATATAAACTATCTCGTCGCAAGCCCCGAAGATAAAAAATCAATGTTCCTGACCTATTCCGAGCTTCTCAACAGCTTTGACAGCGGAGCGACAACAAAAATTACGATCAACAACCGCAGGCTGAACCGCAAAGATTTTGAACAGGAGATTCTATTGCCTATGCGGGAGGACGGCTTGGACCGATACCGCCGTGAATACAACGATGTGTTGCTTGCAAAAGCAACTGCCGGCAACGGTATTATGCAGGAAAAATATATCACGATCTCCGTAACAAAAAAGGATATAGAGCAGGCCCGGTCCTATTTTGCCCGTGTGGGTTCGGATTTGACTTCCCACTTTGCCGCCCTCGGCTCCAAATGTACCGAACTGGGTGCTACCGATAAACTGCGAGTGCTTCACGACTTCTATCGCCCCGGCGAGGAAGCCGTTTTTCATTTTGACGCCAAAGAAATGATGAAACGAGGACACGATTTTAAGGACTATATCTGCCCTGACAGCGTGGAAAAGCACAGCGATTATCTGAAGCTCGGCGAGAAATACGCAAGGGTTATCTTCTTGAAAGATTACGCTTCGTATGTAAAGGACGATATGGTTACGGAACTTACCGACATTGACCGAAACATGATGTTGTCGATTGACGTTATTCCTGTGCCGACCGACGAGGCGGTACGTGAGGTCGAACGAATCCTGTTAGGGATTGAAACGAATATTACCAACTGGCAAAGACGGCAGAACGCCAATCAAAATTTTTCTTCCATCGTTCCGTATGATATGGAGCAGCAGCGAAGCGAGCTCCGGGAATTTCTGAATGATCTGACGACAAGAGATCAGCGAATGATGTTTGCCGTGATTACGCTGGTTCACGTCGCCGACACCAAAGAACAGCTTGACAGCGACACCGAGGCGATTTTGGCAACTGCCCGAAAACATATGTGCCAGCTTGCCGTGATGAAGTACCAGCAGCTTGACGGACTGAATACGGCTCTCCCGATTGGCCTGCGGAAAATCAATACCCTGCGCACCTTAACGACCGAAAGCCTTGCGGTGTTTATGCCGTTTAAGGTTCAGGAGATTCGGGAGCCGGGAGGTATCTTCTTTGGAGAAAATGCCATCTCCCACAATCTGATTCTCTGCAATATGTCAAACCTTTTGAATCAGTCGATGTTCCTGCTCGGAATCCCCGGCTCCGGCAAGTCGTTTTTTGCTAAACTGCTCATTATCTTTCTGGCGCTTGCCACCGAGGACGATATTATCATCTGCGACCCGGAGGGAGAATACACGCCGCTTGTGCAGGCCATCGGAAAGGACGCTTCGGTGATTCATATTGCGGCGGGCGGCCGTGACCGTATCAACGCTATGGATATGGTCGAGGGCTACGGCGACAACAACCCGATTGTTGATAAGGCGCAGTTTATTATGTCGCTGGTTGAACAGATTGACCCAAACGGCGTAGGCGCTCATCATAAATCCATTATCGACCGTTGTACCGACGCTGTTTATAGGGAGCAGGCGCAGACCGGCAAAGTTCCTACGCTCTGTACTCTGCGTGAAAAGCTGCTGGAACAGCCCGAACAGGAGGCGCACGACCTCGCCCTTGCTTTGGAACTGTTCACTTCCGGCTCTCTTGACGTATTCGCCCACGAAACCAACGTAGATACTTCGAGCCGCATTATCTCCTATGATATTCACGACCTCGGCGCACAGTTAAAGCCTGCCGGACTTCTGACGATCACCGACGCTATGCTCAACCGTGTTACGACAAACTGGAAAAAGGGAAAGCGTACCCATCTGTTTATCGACGAGTTCCACGTTGTTTATGAAAATGAATACAGCGCCAACTTTTTCAATTCGGCGTGGCGGCAGTTCCGTAAAAGGAACACCCACCCCTGCGCTATTACGCAGAATGTCGAATATTTGCTGGATTCGGTGCAGGCAAGCACGATGTTATCCAACTCGGAATTTGTGGTGATGTTGAATCAGGCGGCTTCTGACCGCGCCAAACTTGCCGAGCTTTTGAATATCTCCACCGAGCAGATGAGCTATATCACCAATGCGGACGCAGGCTGCGGCTTGATGAAATACGGCGCTTCTCTTGTCCCGTTCGTGAATAAGTTTCCCAAAAACACCGAGCTTTACAGGCTCATTACCACCAAGCCCGGTGAGGGCGTTATGGGAGGTGCCGTAAATGGAATCTCAAACAATTAGTTTGAACGTCCACCCGCAAATCCTCGATTTATACGAAGTGTTGGAGAAAAACGGGCTGCACAAGCAGAAAGAGGACGTACAATCCCTTGTGGGATATGTCGAGAGTATGGAATACAATCTGTCCGTTATGATGAATGAAATTCAGGAAATGCACGCAGAAGTAAAACGCCTGCACGACCGGGGAATCCGTAACCAATGCGGCAAGATCATTTCAAAGGCAGAAGATAAAATCCATCAGGCTAAAACAATGGTCTCCGTTATAAAGGTACGGCTGATCGACGCCGCCGGAAATGCGGTGAAAACCTGTAAGGAAAAAGGAAAATCGGCGCTGATACGGGCGGTGGAAGCTATGCGGGTTTCCACCGCCCTTTCCAAAATCAAAAGCGGATTTTCTCATATATCGCAGTCTATGCGCCAAAGCGCCGGTCAGATTGACGTAATTCGCGGGGAACTGCACGAAGTCGGCGGGCATATGAAAAACGCAGGCCGCGCCCTTTTAGGCAGATCGGCGAAACAGGCCGGCAATCTGGAAGCGGACAAAGGTATGCTTGCCAAGCTGCGAGACTTTCTGGAATCCTGCGGCGACACGTTTTCCAAAATGGAGCGAAGTGCGGATAGGCTGATTGATAAAATCCAACAAAACGAAAAACAGGCAAAGCAAAAACAGTCGGTAAAATCTGATCTGCGCCAGCTTAAAACGCAGCGCCATGAAAAATCCAAAGCGCCGGTTCTCAAAGAGCAGGCGAGATAAAACAGGAGGACGATCTATGAAAAGAAAATTGATACTTGCGGGGGCGGCGTTTTGCGCCGCCCTTTTCCTTTTCTCCGGCTTTATGCTCTGCCGGCAGTATCTTGATGACAAAAAGAGCGCCGAAACCTTTGAAACCATTTCTGCATTGGTCGAGGAAGAAACGCCGGAGGCTGCCCCGCAGGAATCCGAAACCGAAACCACAACGCAAACCGCCTATGAGAAATATGCGGCGGTATACGAACAGAACACCGATTTTGTGGGCTGGATTTCCATTGAGGGAACAAATATCGACTATCCCGTTATGCAGACCATCGACGAACCGAATTACTATCTGAAACGGGGGTTTGACAAGCAGTACAGCGCCTACGGCGTTCCCTATGTGCAGGAAAACTGCGACCTCGGAATTTCCGACAACTGCGTGGTTTACGGCCATCATATGAGCAACGGCTCGATGTTCTCCGATCTCTGCAAATATGCCGATGAGGATTTTTACCGGGAACACAAAATTATCCGTTTCGATACCCTTTCCGGTTTCGGGGAATATGAAGTGATCGCAGCGTTCAAAACCACCGCCTATTCAGAACAGGGATTCAAGTATTATCATTTTACCCTTGCCGATTCTGCGGAGGACTTTGACGCCTATATCTCCAAATGCAAGGAACTTTCTATCTATGATACGGGCGTGGGCGCCGAATACGGCGACAAACTGATTATGCTTTCCACCTGCGAATACAGCAGGACAAACGGCAGAATGGTCGTCGTAGCAAAACAGGTCGCCGCCCCTGACGGGGAGGTGGGCGGCGATGAAACCTGAAAAATATGTCCTTTCTCTTTCGGGCGGGAAAGATTCAACTGCAATGCTCCTGCGTCTTTTGGAAGAAAACCGCCCTGTTGATCTGATTCTGTTTTGTGATACAGGGATTGAATTTCCGCAGATGTATGAACACATCAACCGGTTAGAGACGTATATCAACAGACCGATTATCCGGCTGAAAGCGGAGCACGATTTTGAATACTATTTTAACGACTACTCTCCGAAAAGAAAAAATCCCGCTTTGGCGCAGTACCGGGGTATGAGTTGGGCAGGCCCACGAAACCGTTGGTGTACGGGTATGCTGAAAACCCGTGTCATCAACGCCTATCTGAAAGAGTTAAGGGAAAACCATACGTTCATTGAATATGTAGGGATTGCCGCCGATGAAACAGATCGGGTGAAAGACAAATGTTATCCGCTTGTCGAGTGGGGTATGACCGAAAAGGACTGCCTTGCCTACTGCTATGCAAAAGGGTTCGACTGTGGCGGCCTGTATCGCATTTTCAGCCGTGTTTCCTGCTGGTGCTGCCCGTTGCAGGGGCTTACTGAATTGCGGCAACTCTATCGGTATTTTCCTGATTTATGGAAACGTCTTGAAGAATGGGACGAAAACACTTGGAGATCATTTCGCAAAGATTATTCTGTCCGTCAGCTTGCCGTGCGGTTTGATTTTGAGAAAAAGTGGCAGGAAGCAAGCGGAAATATCCACGGCAAGGCGTTTTACTCTGCTCTGCGTGATGAACTGGCTCGGCTCGGATTGGAGGTGAAATTATGCCCGACATAAAGACGAGAAATGTTGTAAAAGGTACGGTCAAGGCAATCGACAAATCGGCGGTTGCCGCCGAACGAATGAAAGACGCCTATATCCGTACCAAAGACAAAGCGGAACAAGGTCTCTATTCTGCGGATAATTCACCAAATGAATACGCCGCAGACCGTATCACGGGAGGCGCCGAGAGCGCCGCCCGTGAAGCCGTCCATCAATTTGACAAGCAAGGCCGCCGTGGGGTTCGCACGACCAAAGAGAACATCTCCAAAGCGAAAGAACACTTCCGGCAGAAAAAGACGGACATTCCGAAAAAGCAGGCGCAGAAAAAAACCGCAAACGGGATGCGCCACTCTGCCGATACCGCTAAAAAATCCATCAAGACGCTTGAGCGCAGCGGAAAGAATATCAAGCAGACGGCGAAATCCACAGGAAAGGTTACGATTAAATCAGCAAAGGGGTCGGTGAAAACAGCGCAGAAAACCATTAAGACCGCCGAACAAACCGCTAAAACTGCCATCAAGACCACACAGCAGGCGGCCAAGGTAGCCCAAAAGACAGCACAGGCCACAGCGAGAGCAGCGAGGGCGGCGGCTCACGCTGCCCGTGCCGCCGCCAAAGCCGCCGTAGTTACCGCAAAAGCGGTTGCCAAAGCCATAGCCCTTGCGGTCAAGGCGATTATAGCCGGGACAAAGGCGCTGATTGCCGCCATCGCTGCCGGTGGCTGGATTGCCGTTTTAGTAATTATCATCATTTGTTTAATTGCTTTGCTGATCGGCTCCTGCTTCGGTATTTTCTTTTCAGGCGAGGACAGTGGTTCAGGATATACCATGCAGAACGTCGTTCAGGAGATCAATGCCGACTATCAAACACAGATTGACACCACAAAGGCGAATATCTCCTATGACGTTTTGGAAATGTCCGGCTCCCGTGCCGTCTGGCCGGAAGTGCTTTCTGTCTATGCGGTCAAAACCACTACCGACCCCGATAATGCGCAGGAGGTCGCCACAATAGACGATTCCAAGAAAGCCATTCTCAAAGATATTTTCTGGCAGATGAATGAAATATCTTCACGAACTGAAACCAAGACCGAGGAAGTTGTCACCGAAACCGATGACGGCCACGGGAACATTGTAGAAACGACTACAACACAGACCCGCACTTATCTTTATATCACGGTCAGCCACAAGACCGCCGAGGATATGGCGAATCAGTATGGGTTTAATGAAGATCAGCGGGAACAACTTGCCGAATTGCTGGCCGACGAAAACAATTCCCTTTGGACGAGCGTTTTGTATGGGATTAGCGGTAGCGATGGGGAAATCGTTTCGGTGGCGCTTTCGCAGATCGGGAATATCGGTGGTGAACCTTACTGGTCGTGGTATGGTTTTTCCGGGCGCGTTGAATGGTGCGCGTGTTTCGTTTCGTGGTGCGCAAATGAATGCGGGTATATCGAAAACGGTATTATCCCGAAGTTTGCGGGCTGTATTCAAGGTTCTGATTGGTTCAAGGAGCGCGGGCTTTGGCAGGACGGCAGCTTTACCCCGTCCGCAGGCCAGATCATTTTCTTTGACTGGGAGGGCGACGGTCTAACCGACCATGTTGGAATTGTCGAACGTGTGGAAAACGGCACGGTCTACACCGTCGAAGGCAATTCAGGCGACGAGTGCCGGCAGAACAGCTACCCCATCGGCAGCAGCGTAATCTATGGCTACGGTTGTCCGGCTTATTAACAAAGTGCAAAAGAATACCAGAGGTTTATTCCTCTGGTTCTTTTGCTTTACATAGTCCATTTACAGTCGCTTCAATCACGGACAGTTCTTTATCGTCTAATTTGTCGAGCTGTGCGTCTAAGCGTCTGCGGACGGAACTCTTTTTGGCTTCTTTGTCAGGAAATATATACTCATCAACCGAAACATCAAACATTTGAATGAGTTGGATAAACAGCTCGATGCTTGGATATTTCCCCTCATTTTCAATAGATTGAATGTGTCTGGGAGCGTAGCCGATTATTCCAGAAAGCTGCTCTCTCGTCATTCCTTTTGCTTCACGGGCTTTCTTAATCGCCTGTCCTATCGGCATAAAATCGAAATCAAAATCGTTGTTTCTCTCGTTCATAAGCTCACCGCCTTGATTCAATATAATCTTTCTCTCTATATTGTATAGATTTATGGCTTCTTATTAAACGATGTGAATATGCCGATTATAAGATATTTCACTTCCTATAAGCGGAACTGAAAAATCATAACTTTTACTTAGTCCTGAGCTTGTCAAAATCCAGATCAAAAGAGAAAGAGCCGATGTCCTGTGAGATTACTCACAAGTTTATCGGCTCTTTATATGGTTAATTCAACTTCGGTTGATTATAAGGGCAAGCATATTTCGACTTCAAGCCCACCGTATTCGCTGTGTCTTATTTCTACTGTTCCTTTGTGAGCAGCAGCAATTTGTTTCACAATCAGCAAGCCTAAGCCGTGGCGTTGCTCTGATGTATTTTCATCACAAACCATATAGTGAGGGGAATTATTCAGCTTGTCGATTTGTTCGTCTGTAGCCCCTACTCCATTATCTGAAACAACTATCTTGCAGACTTTACCGTGTTCTTCCTTGACAGCAACATAAATAGTGCAACCATTTTCATTATGGTTTATGCTGTTTTGTATCAAATTGCTGACAGCTCTTTTTATCAAATCTTTATCGGCATTTATGATAACGGTATTCAAGTTACTGTCGGTAAGCCACTCAATAGGATATTTACCGCTAATATCCAAGTTGATGAAATCTACCACTACCTGCCGAACAACAGAAATAAGATTAACCTGCGCAATATGTGTAGGCTGCATATTATACTCCAATTTTGAAGCAAGGTTAAGGTCGTTTATGAGGTTTTTCATTCGTTGGCTCTGCTTAACAATAACCGCAGCCTTTTGCCGTTCTTCTTCTGATAATTGACTGCTGCTTTCCAACTGACTTGCATAACCCATAACCATTGAAAGAGGTGTGCGTATATCGTGAGATACTCCTGCAATCCAATTTGCTCTTGCTGTTTCTTTTTTCTTAAGCTGATAATTCTGGCTTTGAAGCACCTCAGAAGTTTGATTGATGTTTGCAGCTATTTCTGAGAGTACGCCTTTTTCCTTAAGCACAACAGGTTGCCCTGTGTGCAATGCCTGAATGCCGTCCGTTATAGGCTTTACAGACTTCAGTAGCTTAGTGTTCGCTGCCATATAAATAAGAAAAATGATTAAAACATTCAGAGCTAAAACAATGAGAATGGTTTTGGGCAAGTTGGCAATAAATTGATAATCCCAACTCGGCCACATGTGTTTCCAGTAGCTGTCTCTTGGATACCCAAGAATAATCAGCCCATCTTCGCCTTCACCTGTAAAGGTTGGGTATCCGTCAATATATCCACGGGTGGTATTAGCAATATCGGAAGCTGTATATTCCAGAGGGACAGTATCGGGAAGATTGTCCGAATGCCAGACGCATTCTCCCGTTTCATCATCAATGTAAACAGCCCACACATTCTGAGCGTTCAGCTCTTCAATCATTTCATCAGACATCTTATAGCCTTGTTCTGATTTTTCCATACTTTCTGCGGCTTGCTCTGCCGTAGTCCACGGAGAGCCATTCGGTGCTTGTGTGGCAGTTATGATTGCTAAGACGGCAAAATTTATAACAAGAATTAAAAACGAACTTAACATCAAAATGCCCACAAAGCGTTTGATTAGCTTTGGTACGCTTTTCATATTATTTGTCCCCCACAATGAGCTTATATCCCAATCCCTTAATTGTTATCAGAGAAACAGGCTGCGAAGGATTGACTTCAATCTTTTCACGAATGCGGCGAATATGTGCCATTAGAGAGTTTTCATATCCATACGGATTGTCGCCCCAAGCAGCTTCGCATAAGGCATCAAGTGTAACAATGCGCCCTGCGTTTCGGTATAATGCCGCAAGTATTTCGTGCTCTTTTGCCGTGAGCGCAATATGTTCTCCGTTTTTTATGACTTCAGCACGGTCAAAATCTATCTCGCTGCCCGACAGCTTGACAATCGGATTTTCGCCTTTATAACTTCTGCGGAGAATGGCGTTTACACGATAGATAAGCTCTTTTGGCAAGAACGGCTTAACAATATAATCATCAGCGCCGAGTCCAAATCCACGGAATTTATCATCATCTTCTCCACGAGCAGTTAAAAACAGCACGGGATAATCAGACTTGTTTTTTAATTGCTTCATAAGGTCAAAGCCATTGCCATCAGGCAGCATTACATCAAGAATTGCAAGCTCTGGCTGAAATGTCTCTGCTATACAAAGAGCTTCTTTAACCGTTTTCGCTGTTTTCACATTGCAAAAGCCCTCATTTGCAAAGATGGAAGAAACCATATCTAAAAGCTCCTGCTCATCATCAACAAGCAAGATGCGTTTTTGCTTTAAGTAGTCAAAATCCATTTTAACGCCCCCTTTGTGTATATCATTATAACACATATATGAGCTTCTTTTTAGTGTGCAATTAAAAAGTAAGGTAAATGTAAGGTAGAGAGAAGGTTGCTGCAAGGTTGGCAAGTTAAAATAAACTTGCAATGATGAGAAAGGAGCAAAACACTATGAATATCATTGAAACTCAAAATCTGACAAAATCATACGCTGATTTTACAGCAGTATCAAATGTCAATCTGCATATTCCCAAAGGAGCTGTATATGGCTTTCTCGGCCCAAACGGTGCAGGAAAATCTACAACAATGAAGATGTTTTTAGGACTTACAAAACCTACAAGCGGCTCGTTTACCATTGATGGGAAAAAGTACCCTGAAGCAAGAGTAGAAATTTTGAAAGAAGTCGGCTCATTCATTGAAGCACCTGCTTTTTACGGAAATTTAAGCGGTGAAGAAAACTTGGAAATTATCCGTAAGATATTAGGACTGCCGAAGTCCTCTGTGTCTGAAGCACTGGAAATCGTAGGGCTTACACAATTCAGGAAGCGTCTTGCAAAAAAATATTCCCTCGGAATGAAGCAGAGGTTAGGGCTTGCAAGTGCTTTAATCGGTCAGCCGCCGATTTTGATTTTGGACGAGCCGACCAATGGACTTGACCCTGTGGGTATTCACGAGATAAGAACGCTTATCCGTTCTCTGCCTGAAAAGTTTAATTGTACGGTGTTTGTATCATCACATCTGCTGTCGGAAGTTGAGCTGATGGCGGATACAGTCGGCATCTTAAATCACGGGCGTTTGCTGTTTGAGGGAACGCTTGAACAGCTCAGAAGCGGTGCCGCCGCACAAGGGTATCCTACCGATAACTTGGAAGATACATTCCTTGCTTTGATTGACGCAGACAACCGCCAGAGAGGAGCAGCAAAATGAGCCTATCTCTGGAATGTAAAAAAGCGAAGCGAACAGGATTTATCCCCGCATTTTTATGCGGCGGCATTTTGGCGGCGGCTGTACCGATTGTCAATATGGCAGTCCGTTCCGAAATGTATGTCGGACAGCAAAGCTCCCCGATGCAAATTCTAATGGGAGCAAATTGGCAAATGATGGCGATGCTCAATATCCTGCTTATTGTTGCGGGAAGCTGTCTGTTATATCATACAGAGTTTGCCGATAACGCAATGCAGAAAATGAAGTCACTTCCTATCAGAGAAAGCTCCATTTTCTTTGGGAAATTTATTTTGACCTCGATTATGAGCGTGGTTGTACTTGCCGTTGAAGCCGCTTCGATTGGGTTTTGTGTTTCGCACTGGTTTGAAATTGGAAATGATTTTTGGCTGGAATTAGGTAAGAACTTCGGATATTCATTTTTACTGATGTTGCCGTGTGTACTGCTATCGCTGTTGATTTCATCGGCTTGTAAAAATATGTGGGTATCTCTGGGGATTGGCGTTGTGTGCGTGTTTACTGCGACAATGCTGCCGACAAACAACTTTATGCTTTCTCTTTTTCCTTTTGCCACTCCATTTCAAGTCTTTGTGAATACGGAAATGGCACAGGCAATGCACTATGTTTATGCGGCGATTGCTGAAATCGTTGTTATCGGCATTGCAGAGCTTGTATTTATAAAGGTTAGGAGGTCGTTTGAATGAGTTTTTTATCTCTCGTCGGCGTTGAGTTTAAGAAAATAAAACGCTCAAAGATATTTCTAATATTGTTTGCTGCGACGCTCATTCTCTGGATACCATCAATACTCAATGCCGATATGAATTTCAATATGCAGGCAGAAGGAATTTCTCCAGAAAACAATTTTTTCATTCAGGGCTTTATGGGAATGGCGTGGTTTATGTTCCCTGCAAGTATGGTAGTGGGTACTGTTCTTTTGAGTCAAACCGAAAGAACAAACAAAGGTATCTTAAAGATGCTTGCTTTACCCATAAGCACCGTCAAACTCTGCTTGGCAAAGTTTGTTGTGCTGCTTGCTTTAGCTGCATCGCAAATTTTGATGATGGTTGGAATGTACTACATTAGCGCCGCCATCGTAACAGGGACGCAGGATTACAATTTTATTTTGTCCCCGCTATTTGTTTTCAAAGAAGTTGGCTTTATAGCTGCTTCGACCATACCAATGCTGGCGTTTTTCTGGTTGCTTGCGGTATGTATTCAGACCCCGATTTTTTCCATCGGTATTGGATTAGCTTCTATTGTACCGTCAGTTCTGATGATTAACACAAAAGCGTGGTTTGCGTACCCGATGTCATATCCGTTTTTCGTTATAACTTCAGAATACGGAAAACTTGCGACAAACCTTACGACTTCACAGGTAGAGTTTTTCCCGTGGATACCCGTGGCAATCGCCATCACCGTTGTTTGCTTGTGCATTTCCTGCTTCCGTTTTGGGCAGGCAGAAAGGAGATAAAACTATTATGAAAAACAAAATCTTGACCGCTATTAGTACCATTATGCTTTTTGTCCCGTGGACTATTTTACCTTTGCGAGCTTTCGATTGGGCTTTGGAGTCGCCTGTTGCAGAAATAATGATTTCCTGCTATGCCGCATTTATGATTTTCAGTGGGATTTTTACCATTGTTTCTTATGCGAAAGCTAAGGTGCAGAACAACCTGATGAAAGTTGATTTGGTCATAAATAGCCTTTATGCCGTATTCGGCGTAATTGTCTTTATCTTAATGGCTGTTACGAAGTTTTCTTAATGGGAGGGCTTTCAAATGAAAAAGGTTAAATCTCTTGTTGCTTTATCTTTGGCACTTTGTATGGTGCTTTGCTTTGCAGGCTGTAGCTCTAACAATGATGAAGGAAATCTGAAAGACAATCTGGTGAACGGATTTAATAATTGGCTGGAGTCTTTCAGTAAACACGCCGTTACAAAAGATAAAAATCTTCAAGGCGAAAGGGAAAACGACATCGACCAATATACAGGCAGTTACACCGCCTCGTATGATGGTTTTAACGGCGAGGAGTTTATTTTCGGCGGTACAGCTTTAGAACGGGAAAACGGAAGCAATCTGGAAGCAACTTATTCGCTGACAGTTAAATCTGGAAAAGCCACCCTCTATTGGCTGAGTTCTGGTGAGGAACATATCATTTGTGAAGAAAGCGCAGACGATACTTATAAATTTACGCTCGGCTCAGGAGATAACTACATTGTACTGAGGGGCGATGATTTTAGCGGAAATCTCGAATTAACGGTTAAAGATGTGCAGGAATAAAAAATACAAAATCGTTTTTCGGTATGCGGTGTTGGGTATCAGCTTGACTTTTATAGGGTTACTGCTGATACCCATAGGCATACTTGTGGTAATAATCCATTTTATTTGGACTTTTGCTGACCACATTATTTGCTGGTGTGAAAAAGGAGAAAAAGATGATTTATAGTGAATGGGCTTTTCACGATATAGAGCCTATCTATTTACAGCTTATAAAGAAAATAGAGTGTGCAATTTTAAGTACACAGCTTTCTGCGGGAGAGGAACTGCCCTCTATTCGTGTAATGGCAAAAATGTTAAAAATCAGTCCCAATACTGTAATGAAGGCATATATGCGCCTTTGTCAAAGCGGTTTGATTGTTTCTTCCAGAAACGGACATTATTCTGTAATTGATAACGAACAGTATGTCTTGCAAGCGAGAGATGAAAAGGTACGGGAGCTTTGTATTTCCTATTTGAGCAATATGATGAGTCTTGGGTTTTCCAAAGAGGAAGCAACTAACTTTTTAACGGAATATTCAAGCAAATTGAAAGAGCCGAATAAATGCAATCATTGAATGTAATGCGAAAGGAGCTGTCAAATGAAAAGGAAACCAAAAAGTCTTATAAAGAAATTTGTGCTTCGTTTGTTTGCAGCCCTGTTTTGCATTATCGCTGTTGTATTTCTTGTATTTGGCATCAAAGGGTACTCAATGTATCGAGATGCCGTAACAGCGTGTCCCATTCCCCAAATGGTGTCCTCTATTCAAAGCAGAGAACATTTTGTCGAATATGAAGAATTGCCGACAATTTATATAGATGCTGTAATTTCGGTTGAAGATAAAAGATTTGAAAGCCATTGCGGAGTAGATTTTATCGCCATTGGCCGTGCAGTTTGGAATGATATTAAAGCTATGTCTTTTGTAGAAGGCGGAAGCACAATTACACAGCAAATAGCTAAAAATCAATACTATACGCAGGAAAAGAAGCTCGAAAGAAAATTTGCGGAGATATTCACAGCTATAGAGTTGGAAAAGTATTGCTCTAAACAAGAAATATTCGAGTTGTATGTAAACACAATCTATTTTGGCGACGGATATTACGGAATTTATGACGCCGCAAAAGGATATTTCGGAAAGCAGCCATCTGAATTAAGTGATTACGAAGCCATAATGTTAGCAGGTTTGCCTAATGCGCCTTCTGCCTATTCTCCAAGCACCAATCCCGAATTGGCATATAGCCGTATGAAAATTGTTCTATCAAAAATGGTTGAATGTAATGCAATCACCCAAGAAGAAGCAGAGGTCATCTTAACGGACGGTAAGTAGTCATATTTTACAAGCTATAATTGTGGCAAGCCCACCAAATAAAAAAAACGGTGCTTTGGTGGGCTGCTCTGTCACGCCCGAATAAAATAGCGCAGCCCTCTAAACCCGTTTTGAGTTTGGAGGGATTTTTTATGCGCTGGTCTGCCCTGACCGCCTTGCTGCTTATCAGAAGCAGCAGTTATTTACACAGCGCTACAAGTGACTGAGGATAATCTGTTAAAAAAATCCTCAGTTGCTCGTGGCACGATTACGCCCCTAAAGTAGAAGCCATATATCTACATAATAGAGTTTATATTGCCTATAACCGCAAAGGTTTGACTACCTTTGCGGTTTTTCTTTTGTCGCTTTTTGTCAGAACACAGGACAAGCCTGCTTTTGGCACAGGCTGTCGTTCACCGCCCCGGTCAATCTGATTTTCTCAAAATTCAGATTGATCGGAGGTAAATGACTATGGACGAGAAACGTCCAAAACGAAGAAAAGACAAATATAACCCCTACACTCTTACCAAAATCAAGGACAAGCATATTCTTTCCTTTCGGGACGGACAAGGGGTATTACAGAAAATCACAATAGATAGAGAGCTATTCGAGCTTCTGGACCGCTTTGAACTGGACGACCTTTCTTTTCTCAACGAGGTAGATCGGCATTACGAGCATTCGGAGCTTACTGAAATCTCTCTTTATAACCGTGCGGCTGCTCTCCCCGAATCCGTGGAGGACGCCGTTTTGAGAAACCTGCAATATGAAGCCCTGTATAACGCCATTTGGAAACTGCCCGAAACACAAAGGCGCAGACTTATATTGTACTACTTCGGAGGGCTTACATACACCCAAATTGCAGAAATGGAGGGGTGCTCACATACGGCAGTTATAAAGTCAATTACTGCTGCGATTGAAAAAATCAAAAAAATTCTTTCTGAATAGGGTTACAAAAAGCCCTTTAAGTGAGGAAACAGGTGGAGAGGTAAAAGTCTCTGCCTGTTTCCTGCTTTGTGCGGTGAATGGGCTTGTCCTTTGACAACTAAATACCCATTCATCAAGCACATTCCTATTGCTATTGTGATGAGCATAAGCCACATTAGCGGCTGCGCCACGATCTGCGGAAATCAAAAGCAACGAGATTACACTTTATTATTTGGTCTTTGGCTTTCTGTTTTCCGACAAGGAGCGAGAACCAGCCGGCTATCAATATCGGGCGGCTCCCGATACGGCGATGACAGGCAATAGGGCTAACGATACTCCTGTTTAGTCACAGGTCGAGCGTTGAAGCGGCAAATCTTTTGCCGTGAGCCGTCGCAACCAATGAGGGCAGCCGGTAGAGAACCTGCCGGGGGTGAGATTCCCGTGGAGCTGGTAAGCCGCCAGCCGCTTGATGACTTCCCGAAACAAAGAACAATCCGGGGTGTCGAGGACAAATAGGATTGTCTGAAAATACAAGGTCAAACGGTTGGACGGGTCTTTGAAACGTGGATATGTTTGCATTTCCCCGACCTTAATTCTGTTCTCCGTTTGACCTCTACATAGGCGATATACCGCCTAAAAATTCAAGGGAGGTCTTAATATATTATGAACCGCACATATTTAAGGGGCGATATGTATTACGCTGATTTAGGCCACGGTATCGGCTCGGAGCAGGAGGGCTATCGCCCCGTTGTTATTATTCAAAACGATGTAGGCAACAAACACAGCCCTACGGTAATCATCGCTTCTATCACAAGCAAAAAAGACGCCAAGCCGAAATTACCTACTCACTATTATATTGGTATAGAAACCGGTCTTGAACTACCCTCTATCGTTCTTTTGGAGCAACTACGCACCGTTGATAAACGCCGGTTAAGCGAGTTTATCGGCCATCTGCCCGAAAAGCATATACAGGGTATCAATCACGCTCTGGCTATCAGTATCGGTCTGATCGACAGCGTACCGAAAAAGTTAATCCTTTGCCTTTGCAGCACCTGTGCCAACAATTTTTATGGTTCAGGTGCTTTTGCTTTGCGGCGGGTCAACCCGGCACAAACCGAAAAAGACACCTGCACTTATTGCAATAGCAGAAAGGGCTTTGATTATGAGGTCATTCCAAAGACCAGATAAGGGAGGGCTGCTATGGTTCAAAATATCAAAATGGATAATGAGTATGTGGCTGTATTCTTAATTGAAATCCTCTTTGAAAAGGGGCTCGTGAACAAACAGACTTTTATAAATGTAAGAAAACGGCTAAATTCGTACATTTCACAAACCGTCTGATTGTAAGTACAATAGAGATACCAAATCAAAGGAGGTAATCATTATGTATCAGACAAATACAGCTTTTAGGATTCCAAATACGTTGATTTTGGATAGGAACAGAGAAAGGAAAGCCGTATTTTACGGTCGTGTTTCCACCGAGCATGAAGCACAATTAGCGGCTTTGGAAAATCAAATGCAATGGTATGACGATCAAGCAAAATATCACCCGAACTGGACTATCCTAAACAAATATATAGACGAGGGAATCACCGGCACGCAAGCAAAAAAGCGTCCTGCCTTTATGCAAATGATTGAGGACGCAAAACAAGGGGACTTTGATTTAATTGTTACCCGTGAAGTCTGCCGTTTTGCCCGTAACACGGTTGATACGCTCGTAATGACACGGGAATTGAAAAACTACGGTGTAGAAGTCTATTTTGTAGAGGACAATATTTGGACGATGGACGGTGACGGAGAACTTCGTCTCACGATCATGGCTACTCTCGCCCAAGAAGAAAGCCGTAAAATTTCAGAACGTGTCCGTGCGGGTCAGAAAATCAGCCGTGATAACGGCGTTCTTTATGGTAGCGGAAACATTATCGGATATGACCGAGTAAATGGCACTTATGTTATCAATGAAGATCAGGCCGAAACAGTACGAATGATATTCGACCTTTATTTGGAGGGGCTCGGAGAAACAAAAATCTGCAAAGAGCTTTGCAGACGACAGAGAAAAGACGGCCACGGAAATGTAAGCTGGAGCGTTTCAAAAATCAGCCGTATCCTCCGCAATGCAACCTATATGGGGTATAAATGCTATTTGAAGTCATACAGCAACAATTATCTGGAACAAAAGCGGATAAAAAATCTTGATGAAAGCACTTACCTTTATATAAAAGGGGACTTTGAACCGATTATTTCCGAAGAAGTCTTTAGGCGCTGCGAGGAAATCCGCAAAAGCCGAACTACCAAAATGATTGTCAATAAAGGGGAACGCACCTATGGGAAACGGGCTTCACAAGATGTATGGCTACGGAAACTGCGCTGTGCCTGCGGCTCTACTTTCCGAAAAAACAAATGGAGAACAAACCAAAGGGGCGACACCGTATACGGCTATCAATGCTACAATCAAGTCAATAACGGCAGTAAATCATTCCGGGAAAAGAACGGTCTTGATACAGAGGGCTACTGCGACATTCGTATGATCGGCGACTGGAAGCTGGATTTAATGGCGAAAAAGATTTTTGAAACCATTTGGTCGGATAAAAAGGGTGCTGTTATGGAAGCGTATAGGCTGCTTCAAGAGTGTTATCAATCCGACGCCAATAAAAACAGAGCCACTATTTCGGCTGTTCAGGGAAAACTATCCCGTGCAGCAGCGAGAATGGATAACTTGGTTGCTATGCGCGCTGACGGCGAAATCTCCAAAGAGCAATTTCAAAGTTTGCGCCGCAAAGCGGAAACTGAAATCGCTGCTTTGAACGAAGAACTTGCCGAATTAAATGCCGTTTCCGAGGAAGCGGCACAGGCACTTGATATGGACGCTATCGAAACAGCACTGAATGAAGTCCTTGACTTTTCAAGCCCCAAAATCAGCGAAAGCGTGATTGATAAATTTGTTTCCCGCATTACACCGGTTGATAACGGACATTATCGTTGGGATTTGAACTTTGCACCGGGGCCAAAACAAGCTATCATCGGCCGCATTGAGGGACGTAAAGGTAAGGCAACCGTCGAGATAAAAGAATACGGTGAGAATGACGAGCATTCTCACCGTACATATGATAGGTCTATTCAGTTTTCCTCTAACGGGACGATAGCCTACTTTTGTTTAATAGCAGCCTG